>Ga0114129_10000087_pt1 | contig 86722 bp, 78 predicted proteins | sample RhiMetdeltSRZDD1_FD_80071 | JGI IMG/M metagenome (GOLD analysis project Ga0114129, IMG submission 80071) | Populus rhizosphere microbial communities from Tennessee, USA - Rhizosphere MetaG P. deltoides SRZDD1 (version 2) (version 2) | ecosystem: Host-associated > Plants > Roots > Rhizosphere >... | reverse complement strand
TAAGCGCTGACACGAAAGCGCTCGTCCGCTTGATCACGGGGGAAATCAAGCGGACGAGCTACAAACGCAGCGTAACATCAGCATCGGCCGTTTGGCTATACCCGTGTCCCGGCCGGCTAAGCTGTCATTGTCCGTCCAGCCTGGACTCGTGCCGGGTGTGCAGGTTCACCACGGTCGTCACGCCCCGGGGCGAGGCACACCGGACCGTCTCCCCGGGCCGGAGCCGCGGAGCGCTCTCATAGCGGCGCCGCAACTCCGCTTCCGCGTCGGCGTCGCCCGTGTCGGCTCGCAGCATCAGCTCGACGATCTCGTCGAGGTACTGCTTGGTTTCCTCGCCGAGGTCATCGTCGTCGCCGACGATGCCGTGCAGATCCCATAGCAGCAGCTCTTCGCGCATGCGGTGGGTCAGCTCGATGCCGACCTCGCCGGCCATGAAGCCAACCCCGCACAGCTGCGGCATATCCGGGTGTACGCCGAACGTCATCGGATCGACCTCGCCCCGGCGGTACGCCACCCACGCCTGCGCAGCGGTGAAGAAGAGCGGCTTCTCGCCGGGGTCGGTACCCATCGTCAGCGGGATGTCCTGCGTGTCCATCGGCCACATCGGACCGGGGCCGATCTGGGCGTCGACGAAGCGCCAGCGCTCGCCGTCCCAGACCTCGGTGATGACGTGATCGACGCGGAAGCCCTCGAAGAAGTAGGTGGCGAAGCCGACCCGGCTGCGAGCCGGTATGCCCTTGTGCCGCAACGCACCGACGGTCATCAGCGTGAAGTCCCGGCAGCAGCCGGCCACCCTTTCCGTCTCGGCTCGCGGCACGGTCAGCGGCTGCGGATGGCGGCTTTGATCGGTGGCGAGGATGCGGTCCAGCCAGCGGTTGTCGATCTCGGCCAGGTGGCCGTCCGGCAGCTCGACGCCGGAGCGGTAGTGGACGATCGTGTTGCGTACCGCGTCGGTGATGGCCGCGATGTCATCCGGCAGCTCGTCGAGGCGGTGGGCGTACGCGCCCGGATCGGAGTACGCCGACTGGCGGGCGTATTCGTCCACAGTGGTCATACGAGTGTCCCTTCGGGGTGGATCGGATGAGCGACATAGGCGAACGGCTCCTCGCCGGTGCCGAGGTAGATCTCGCGTACGGGACCGGCTTCCATCCGTCCGCTGGTGCGAAACCACGCCACCATCGCGTCATAGGCGAGCATGATGCGCGGGAATACGCATTCGGGCTTGCTGACCTCGCAGTACGCCTCGGTATGCGCGGGCTCGACACGGATCACGATGGGTCCGGCCGGGTCGACGGTGCCGCAGTACGGAACGCACACCTCGACCGGTGCCTCGCTGTCGGGCGTGACGAAGCCGTGAAAGATCACCCACCATTCGCCGGCCGTACGCCCGCCGGCCCGGTTCAGGTGATCCTGGATCTCCAGGTGGGCGCCGAGGATCGTCGGCAGCAGGTGCTGCTGATCGGCGTCGCGGCGGATCGCCGCCACCTTCGTCGCCGGCACGTCGCGGACGCGAACCGGGTGGGCGGCGAGCGCGTTCTGCTCGGCCTGGCCGATGGCCGCCCGCAGGTACTCCATCGAGTCGCGCTTGGCCTGCATCTCGTTCTCCTGCTGCGACCACCAGCGGTTGAGGCGGAACACCGCCTCGTCGTCGGTGCCGTCGAGGATCTCGGCCACGGTGGCCAGCGGCATGTCGAGCCGGCGGAGCAGGCTGATGCGGCGAGCCCGTTCCAGCTGTTCGGGCGAGTACAGCCGGTAGCCCGTAAGCGGATCGACCTGCGCCGGCGGCAGCAGGCCGGACAGGTCGTAGAGGCGCAGCGCCTTGTGTGACAGGCCGGACCGGCGGCCGAACTCGCTGATCGTCAGGGCTTCGCGCCCCGTCGCACGCGGTGGCATGCCGCCAGTCTGTACTCGGCCCTTGGGGCCGGGTCAACACCCCCACCTCGGGGATGCTTGGATCTCGGGATGGCGGTAGCCGAAGTCGAAGCACCGGCCGGCCGGTTCGCCGCGTTCCGGCGGGTCCTGGCGCGCCCGCTGCTGCGCCGCGTCCTGGGCGGCGTCCTGGTCAGCGCGCTCGGCGACGGCATGAACGCGGTGGCCGTCGCCTGGCTGGCGTTGCTGATCGCCCCCGAAGGGCAGGCCGGCCTGTGGACCGGGCTCGCGGTGGCGGCGTACACGCTGCCGGCCACGGTCGGCATGGTGGTGCTCGGCCCGCTGGTACGCCGCTTCAACGGCGCCGGCCTCATGGCACTCGATGCGACGCTGCGCGGCGGCATGCTGGCCGTCGTCGCCGTGCTCGCGGTCGCGAACGTGTTGACGCCGCCGCTGTATGTCGTACTGCTCGCGGTCTCGTCGTTGCTGCACGCATGGGGCAATGCCGGGGCGTACACGCTGGTCGCCGACGAACTGCCGGAAGCGGATCAGGTCACGGGCAACGCGATGATCGGCACCTTCATGCAGGCGTCGCTCATCGTCGGCCCGGCGCTGGCCGGTTTGCTGACCGCCGCGGTCGGGCCCGGCTGGGTCATCGCCGGCGGGGCCGCTAGTTTCGGCGTACTCGCCGCACTGTGCTGGCCCGCGGCTCACCGTTCACCGGTACCGGCCGGCGCCGCTCAACCGGAGACCCGGGGTGCGTGGGCGGTGCTGCGCGGCCACCGGCAGCTGCTCGGCCTCACCGTGGTGACGTGTTTCTTCTTCTTCCTCTACGGTCCGGTCGAGGTGGCGATGCCGATCCACATCGCCAAGGAGATGGGCGCGAGCGCTTCGCTCCTGGGCGTCTACTGGGCGGTCTTCAGCATCGGTGCGGTCATCGGCGGCCTCGGCGTCGGCCTGCTGCGTAACACGTCCCTGTGGGCGATCGTCATCGTCATCATCGTGGGCTGGGGCGCGGCGCTGCTCCCCGCCGCGCTGACGGACACGGTATGGCCGGGGCTCGTCGGCTTCGCGATCGGCGGCGTGATCTACGGGCCCTATCTCGCGGTGTCGACCGGCCTGTACCAGCGGGCCGCGCCACCCGAGGCGCTCAGCCGGGTCCTCGCCTTCCGTACCGCGTTGACCACCCCTTCGGTGGGGCTCGGAATGGCGTTGGGCGGCCCGATCGTCAACGCCCTCGGTGGGCGCGGCACGATGCTCGCGTCCGGCTTGCTGACGATCGGGCTCGGGCTGGCCGTCCTGCTCGCTCTCGCGGTGGGACAGAAGCGGATGACGGCCTCGTGATCCGGACATCGGGCGCAGCGTAAGCGATACCACCTGGGGGCTGCACCACATTTAGTAGTTATCGCTGTACAGATTGTGATTGCTCGTTGAGACTTGGCCAATGGGAGCAGGCAACCTGGGCCAGTCAGCAGCCAGCATGCTGCGCCGATGCACGCCGACCGCGCTGCAGATCCTCGCCGCCGGTGGCCTGGCCGCCTTGGTCGCTGTACTCGTCGGCTTCGACCGGCCGATCGGCGCGCCGCTGTTCGCGATCACAACACTGGAATTCGTGTGTGCCCGCCACCGCCGATCGGTGGCGGTCTTCTTCTTCGGCATGGGATTCGGCCTCGCGATCGCGGCGGTCGCCTCCGGATACCGCACGCTCGACCAGGTCGTCCTCGACTTCATCGTGGGCGTGGCGGTCGCGATGATCGTCGCCTTCCTCACCACCCCGCGCGATGCCACCCGGCGCCTCAACGAGGCCCTGGAACCGGTCTTGAACAACCTCACCCTGAACATCCGCCACATCGCGGGCGCTCTGCGTACGCGCGACGCCGAGGCGGCCCGCACAGCGTTGTACGCCCTCGCCGACACCGAGGACGATCTGCGGCGCGTACGCGAGGTCATGAACTCCGTACGCCGATCCGCCGCCATCACGTTGTGGACGACGGGCAAGGATCTCAACGCGTACGCGACGACCGCCAACGAGATCGGGTACGCCGTCCGCAACATCCGGGTGATGGCTCGCCACGCGTGGTGGGGCGTACTCAAGGGCGGCGAACCCGTGCCGGCCGCGCTGCCACCGATGCTCGAAGCCCTGTCCGACGGCGTTTCCCTCCTTCGCGACGAGCTGAAACGGGACGGCACTTTGCGTACCGCGCAGCCGCAACTGGTGTCAGCCGCGCGCTGGATCGACGTCATGCGGGAGGAGCGGCTCGGCCTGGCGTGCGCCGCAGTGGCCGCCGACGCCGACGCGGCGGTGCTGAACCTGTTGGTGGCGACCGGGATCCCGCTCGCCAAAGCGGACGCGATGCTCAACCATGCGACCGCTCGGCCGAGCCGGCCCGGCGCGGCGTGGTACGAGGCGCCGTCACGAGAACTCGCCTCAACCTCGCACCGACCGGATCATGAGGCACCGCGGCCGGGTGTGTGGCGGACCGCGTAGAGGGCGGCCTGCGTACGGTCGTCGACTTCCAGCTTCATGAGAATGCTGGAAACATGCGTCTTCACCGTCTTCTCCGCCAGTCGCAGGGCCTTGGCGATCTCCCGGTTCGACCGCCCCCGGGCCAGTTCGTCGAGGACGTCGCGCTCCCGCGCGGTCAGATGGCTCAGCCGATCCGTGCCGGCCTCACCGGCCATGAGCGCCGAGGCCACGTCCGGTGGGATGACGACGTGGCCGGCGTACACCGAGCGGATGGCGTTGGCCAGGGCGGCCGGGTCGACGTCCTTGTAGACGCAGCCCCGGGCGCCGGCCCGGATGGCGGGCACCACCGTGCTCACGTCGGTGAAGCTCGTGATGACGAGGATCCGGGACGGCCCGGCGGCCAGCGCCCGGATCGCGGAGACGCCGTCGACGCCGGGCATCTTGAGGTCCATCAGGATGACGTCCGGCTGCAGCGACCCGGCCAGCTCGATGCACGCCGCACCATCCGATGCCTCGCCCACGACCGCGATGTCCTCGTGCAACTCCAGGAATACGCGCAGACCTCGGCGTACCACGGCGTGGTCGTCGGCGATGAGGACCCGGATCTCAGTCACCGGGCACCTCCAGCGTCACCGTCGTGCCCTTCCCGGCGGCGGAGCGGACGGTCAGGCTGCCCCGGACCCGCTGGGCGCGTTCCCGCATGGAGGTCAGCCCGAGCCGGCGAGACGCCGCGTCGGCGGCCGGAAGGTCGAATCCCACGCCGTCGTCGGCGATGGTGCACCGCACCCCGCACTTGCCCAGCGGCGCCAGGGTCACGGCCACAGTCTGCGCCGATGCGTGGCGCAAAGCGTTGTGGAGAGCCTCTTCCGCGACGCGCAGGACGACCTCCTCGATGACGGCCGGGATCCGCCGCCGGGGAAGGCTCGACTCCAAGGTGACGTGGGCCTCGTGCACCCGATCCAGAAGCTGTACGCGCCGGCGCAGCGTCTCGGCGAGCCCGGTGTCGGCCAGCTCCCGGGGGCGCAGTTCGGCCACGATCTGACCCAGCTCCTCGGCCGCCTGGGCGGCGAGCCGGCGTACCTCCTGCATCTCCGTCTCGGCGCGGGCCGGATCCCGGCGTACCAGGGTGGCCGCCGCCTCGGCCGTCAGCCGCAGGCTGAACAGCTTCTGCGCCACCGCATCGTGAAGCTCGCGAGCCACGCGATGCCGCTCCTCCATGAGGGTCAGCTCGCGGGCGCGTTCGTAGAGCCGCGCGTTAGTCAGCGCGATCGCCGCGTGTCCGGCCAGGATCGCCAGCAGCCGCTCGTCGTCGGAGCCGAACTGTCCACTGTGGTGGTTGGCGAGGTAGATCGCGCCGAGGATCTCCTCGCCGTCCGTGATCGGCACGCCGAGGAAGTCCTTCAGAATCGGGTGCGCCGCCGGCCACCACTCGAACCGCGGATCCTTGCGCACGTCCGCCATCCGCTGCGGCTTCTGCTCCTTGAGCATCGCCGCCAGCAGGCCGTGCTGCCGCGGCAGCGGCCCGATCGCCGCCCACTGCTCGTCGGACACGCCATCAACCACGAACTCCGCAAAACCCCCCAGATCATCGGGTACGCCCAATGCGGCGTACCGGCAGCCGATGAGGGAGCGGGCGGCGATCACGATGGTCTGGAGCACCTCGCGGACCGACTGATGGCGGCTGACCGCCAGCACAGCGGCGCTCAGCGAGTCCAGGGTCGCGCGGTCCACGGGTTCCACAAGGTGAACGGTATCGGGTCGCGATCCGGGCGGCCTCGGGAAGAGGACCTAGGTCCAAAGACCTAGGCCGGCAACGGCCGCCGACCGATTCGCTGGCCGCGCTGCGCACCTAGCGTCGGTGACATGCCTACCGCCATCATCACCGGAGCCTCGCGGGGCCTCGGCCTCGCGCTGACCCAGACCCTCACCGCCGCCGGCTGGAACGTCATCGCCGATGCGCGATCCGCCGGCGACCTGCGGACGGCCACGGCCGGGCTGGACCGCGTCACCGCTCTGGCCGGCGACGTGACCGACCCGGCACACCGGGCCGAACTGGTCGCCGCGGCCGATCGCCTGGGCGGACTCGACCTGCTGGTGAACAACGCCGGAGCGCTCGGGCCGAGCCCGCTGCCGGCCGTGGCCGAGCTGCCGCCGGACGCCCTGCGCCAGGTCTTCGAGACCAACACCGTCGCACCGCTGGCCCTGACCCAGCTGGCCCTGCCGCTGCTGCGGCGCTCTCGGGGTGCCGTCGTCGACGTCACGTCGGACGCCGCCGTCGAGGCGTACGCCGGCTGGGGCGGCTACGGCAGCACGAAGGCCGCCCTGGAACTGATCAGCCGCGTCCTCGGCGTGGAAGAGCCGGACATCAGCGTCTGGCAGGTCGACCCGGGCGACATGCGTACGCGCATGCACCAGGACGCCTTCCCGGGCGAGGACATCTCCGACCGGCCGCTGCCCGAAGCGGTCGCACCCGGGATCCTGGGCCTGCTGGCCGCCCGGCCGGACTCGGGCCGCCAGCGCCTGGCCGACTGGCTGCCGGCCGGAGCGCAACAATGAGCACGCTCTGGGCGCCGCTAGAGGTCGCCGACTTCGCCCGCAGCGCCGCGTTCTACGGCGGCCTGCTGGGGTTGACCGCGGTCGACACGTGGCACCGCAACGGGGAACAAGGCGCCGTGTACGCCGCCGACAGTGCCGGCGGGGCCGGCCGAACCGGCCGCGGCGGCTGGATCGAGATCGTCCATCCGAACCCGCCCACCGACCCTCCGGGGATCGCGTTGGAACTGGCCGACCGCGCCGAAGTCGATCGGCTCTACACGAAGGCCGGTGCGGTGGCCGAAGGCGAGCCGCGCGTCTTCCCCCGCGGCCACTACGGATTCGTGGCCACCGACCCCGACGGCAACCGGATTCTGCTGTGGACAGAGAAGGAGGAGCAGGCGTGAGCGGGGTACTGGAGTTCACCCTCGCACCGGAGCTGGAGGCGCACGAGCCGCCCGAAGCCCGCGGACTCGGTCGCGACCAGGTACGCCTCCTGGTCGGCCGGCGCCCCGACCGGGTCAGCCACCACCGCTTCACCGATCTGCCGGATCTGCTGGCCCCCGGCGACGTCCTCGTGGTCAACACGTCGTCGACCATGGCGGCGGCCGTACCCACCGCCGACGGGCGGTTCATGGTGCACTTCTCGACCCAGCAGCCCGACGGCGCCTGGGTCGTGGAGCTGCGCCGGCCCGAAAGCGGCTCGACCCGGCCGTACTTCGGGGGACGGGCGGGCACCGTCCTGACCCTGAAGGGCGGAGCCACCGTGGCGCTGCGATCGTCCTATTCGGACAGACTGTGGGTCGCCGACGTCTCCGTACGCGCACTCCCGCTCTATCTGCGCGCCCACGGCCGCCCGATCCGGTACTCCTATGTCGAACGGGATTGGCCGCTTTCGGCGTACCACAGCGTATTCGCGGACCTGCGGACGGCGGACCGCGAGGGCAGCGCGGAGATGCCCAGCGCGAGCCGTCCGTTCACCGACCACCTGGTGACCAGCCTGGCCAGCCGCGGCGTCGTGATCGCGCCGCTGACCCTGCACACCGGCGTGGCGTCGCCCGAGGCGCACGAGAAGCCGTACCCCGAGCGGTTCGAGGTCCCCGCGACCACCGCCCGCCTGGTGACCCAGGCCCGTGCGGCCGGCAGCCGCATCATCGCCGTCGGTACCACCGCGGTCCGCGCCCTGGAGTCAGCGGCCCGGCCCGGCGGGGTGGTCACGGCCGCGAGCGGCTGGACCGATCTCGTGGTCACGCCCGACTCCGGGGTACGCGCAGTCGACGGCCTGCTCACCGGCTTCCACGAGCCGAAAGCGTCGCACCTGTTGATGCTGGCGGCCATCGCCGGAGACGAGCTGCTCGCACGCTGCTATCAAGAGGCGATCGGCGCCGGATACCTGTGGCACGAGTTCGGCGACCTCAACTTGCTGCTGCGCTGACCGTCTCCGGGGCGGCACCGACCGGCGGTGCGGGGTGGCAATGTCGGGGGTGGGTGGCACGATGCGGATCGTGGACATCCGAGACGACTACCTCAGCGCCGCCGGCGCGGCCCTGGCCCTGCTGCGGGACGGGGCCGTCGTGGCGGCCTGGGAGCAGCCGAGCGCGCTGCCGCTGATGACGGTCGGCGCGCTCGCCGCGCACCTGTCCAGCCAGCTCACCCTGATTCCGGGCATCATCGGCGCGGGCCCGTCCGAGGAGCCGCCGATTCCGCTCATGCAGCACTACGGCCAGGTCAAGTGGCGCGGAGCGGCGCTGGACACCGAGACCAACACCGGCATCCGCGACGGCGGCGTCGCGACCGCGGAAGCCGGCCCCGACGCGGTGGCCGACAGTGCCGCCACCGCTCTGGAGAAGTCCCGCATCCTGCTTTCCGGTATTCGCGCGACCGAGGTGATTCTCGTTCCGTGGACCGGCTGGTCGTTGCGCTTGGGCGACTTCTTGTTGACCCGGCTGCTGGAGATCGTCGTGCACAGCGACGACTTGACGTGCAGCGTGGGGCTGCCGATGCCGGAGTTTCCGGTGTCGATCTCTGACCGGGTCGTGGGGCTGCTCGGGCAGCTGGCGGTGCAGCGCCATGGGCTGTCGAACGTCGTGCGGGCGCTGGCTCGGGCCGAGCGCGCCCCGGCATCAATCGCCGCCATCTGACTCTCCGCCTGCGCCCCGCAAGATCCTGTTCAGATCAGGGATATTGCACGCGTGTGACCGGTAACATGCGGTCATAACCCTGATCTGAACAGGATCTTGCAAGGCGCGGCCTAGGCGAGGCCCAACCAGGTGGCGACGTGGGCCAACGGGCCCTTTCGCCCGCCGGCCCCCTTCGAAGGCGACCCACCGGTCGCGGAAGGCTCGGGCTCGACGAGGGTGGAGACGGCCGGAGCGATCGGCGTCGTACCGACCTTCACGACGTCGGCGATGATGACGGTGACGTTGTCCGGCGCCCCGGCCTGCAACGCGAGCTTGACCAGTTGCTCGGCGCATTGCAGCGGTTCGGCGTGCGACGCCATCGCGCGTTCGATGCTCTGGTCGGTGACGATGTCGGACAGGCCGTCGCTGCACAGCAGGAAGCGGTCGGTGACGCGTACGGGCAGCAGGGATTGGGCGGCCTCGAACTCCATGCCCTGCACCGACTGGGTGATGATCGACCGCTGCGGGTGGTAGCGGGCGTCTTCGGGGCTGAGCAGCCCGCTGTCGACCAGCGACTGCACGTAGGTGTCGTCGCGGGTCAGCGGCTGCAGGCGCCCGTCGCGCAGCAGGTACGCCCGCGAGTCCCCGACGTGCAGCACGCCGACGGCGCCGGAGTTCTCGGCCCCGGGGTCGGCCAGGAGTACGGCCGTGACCGTGGTGCCCATGCCGTCCTTGGCCGGGTCCTCAACGGCCGCCTGGCGGATGTCGTCGTTGGCCGCCTGCAAACGGCTCAGCAGCGTGGCGGCCGGGTCGCCGCCGAGGTCGGCCGTCTCCAGCTCGCGCAGCGACCGGATCACCAGCGCACTGGCGTCCTCACCCGCCGGTGCACCGCCGACCCCGTCGGCGATCACCAGCAGGCGGGAGCCGGCGAAGGCCGAGTCCTCGTTGTTCTGCCGGATCAACCCGAGGTCGGTCACCAGCGCGGAATGCAGGGTGAGGCTCATGTTTCCAGCGTGCCGGGCCGGGTGGGCAGATGTCTCTAGGCATTAGTACGTAATTTGCGAGCGAGGTGATCGAGGATCGGACCCCCGGGGACATTCATCTCGTAACCGTCGCGTCCGCGAACGCCGCCCACCGGTGGGTATCCGGCGTGGACGCCAAACCGTATTCTTTGCCCGTGAACCCGGTGCCGATGGTCGGGCGTGCCGATGAGCTGGGCGAGATCGCCCTGTCGTGGGCGCGTGTCACCGGAGGCGACCACGCCGGGGGCGGTGCCACGGTGGTGATCACCGGGCCGGCTGGGATCGGCAAGAGCCGCTTGGCCCGGGCCGCGCTCGATGCCCTGCGCCCGAGGCCGGTGACCGTACTGTCCGGCGCCGCCCGGCTGCATACGCCATCGCCGTACGACTGGCTGGCGGCGGTGCTCAGCGGTCGCGACACCAGCGAGCTTCCGGTGCCTGCCGACGGTCTGGCCTGGCTGGCTCAGGAGCCGACCGCCCCGGTCGAGCGGTACACGCCCGATGCGTTGCTGCGGTTGGCTGTGCGTACGGTCCGGGCGCTGGTCGGCACCGGGCCGGCCGTACTGCTGGTCGAGGATCTGCACGCCCTCGATCCGGCCAGCCTCAACCTCGTCGGCGAACTGGCCGCGGCGCCCCGGCTGCCGGTGTTGTTGATGGTGACCAGCCAGCCGCCCGAGATGGCGGTGTCGCGCCAGCTGGTCGCGCGTACGCTCGCCCGCCTGTCCGGTACGCCCAGCGCCGTCCGCCAGCACCTCGGTCCGCTGAGTGCACCGCAGGTCCGCGAGATCCTGGCCGGTATCTACCCCGGTGACGCCGTACCCGCGCGGCTGAGCCGCCAAGTGTGGGAGCGTACCGGCGGCAACCCGTACTGGCTGTGCGAGCTGCTGGTCACCGCGAGCGGTCAGGGGCTGGAGGCGCTGGCATTGCAGCCGTTGCCCGGACACTTGCCGCTGGCCGGCCAGCCCGACGAGCCGGTGCACGAGCTGACCGCGCGCGAGCAGGAAGTGCTGGAGTGTCTCGCCGCCGGCATGTCCAATAAGCAGGTCGCACGCTCGCTCGACATCTCCATTCGCACCGTCGCGGTGCACGTCTCCAACCTGCTGCGCAAGACCGGATCGTCGTCGCGGACCGAGGCCGCGCTGTGGGCGGTCCGCCGGCCGTAGGCGATACTGGGTGCATGGCCGATCTCGAACGCCCCGAGCTTCGCGTGCTCACGGCGTACGTCGAGGAAATGGGCCGGAATCTGCGCGGACCGCGGCGGTTGAAGGAAGACCTGCTGGCCGAGGCGCGGGGCAGCCTGATCGACGCGGTGAGCGCGCTGGAGGCGCGCGGTGTGGCCACGGATCGCGCGCAGCGGCAGGCGATCGCGCAGTTCGGGCCGGTCGCCGAGATCACGCCGGACTACCAGACGGAGCTGGCGGTGGCTCAGGGGCGGCGGACCGGGCTGCTGATCCTCGGCGTGTTCATCGCGCAATGCTTCCTGTGGGACGACGTCGCGGACACCTGGCTGGTGAGCGTGGTCAAGTGGTCCGGCGGCGTGGTCATGCTGCTGGCAGTGGCCACTCTGATCGCGTCGCGGCGCGCCGGCCGCCGGCTCGGCCTCCTGACCGGCATTTTCGGGTACGCCGTCGTAGCGCTCTTCACCGGAACGGGCATCGCACTGACCGCCATGCGGTTCGGAACCGGGTTCCTCGGGCTGTCCGGGGTTCCGCGCATGTGCGTGTTCTTGTTGGTGCCGCTGGCGTGCATCGCGTACTCGGCGCAGCGGAGCCTGCGTACCGCCCGATAGGTCAGGCCGGGTGCGGGCGCAGGACGCCCTCGATGACGGCCGCGAAGGTACGCCAGTCGCTGCGCTCGGCCGACAGCATGCGCTTGCCCTCGGCGGTCAGCTTGTAGGTACGCCGTTTGCGGCCGCCGACCGTACTCCATTCGCTGTCCACATAGCTCGCTCGCTCCAGCCGCCGCAGCGCCGGGTAGATGGTTCCGGTCGGTAGGTCCAGCGCGCCCTCACTGCGGCGCTGGAGCGCTTCCATGATCGCGTACCCGTGCAGGGGCCCGGGTTCGAGCACGGCGAGGATCAGCGCATCGAGGTGCCCGCGCAGCGCATCCGGCTTCATGTAGACAGCCTACGCGTTCACGGGCTCACATCGCAGGATCAAGCCGACCGCGTCACCACCACGACCGGGATCTCGCGCTCCGTCTTCGTCTGGTACTCGTTGTACTGCGGGAACAGGCCGGACATGAGCTGCCACAAGTCGGCCCGCTCCGGCCCGGTCGCGGTGCGGGCGGTGGCGGCGAACACGTCGCTCTTCACCTGGACCGTGACCGCCGGATCCGCGACGAGATTGCGGTACCACAGCGGATGCCCGACCGAGCCGCCGTTGGACGCCACGATGACGAGATCGTCCCCGCGGGTGCCGTAGTAGAGCGCGGTACGCCGCAGCTTGCCGGACTTACGCCCGCGCGTGGTCAGGAGCAACGCGTCGACACCGTAGAACCGGTGCCCGGACTTGCCCTCTGTGTCGACATAGGAGTTGATGTGCTTGTTCACCCAGCCGACTGGGCTGTCGATCACCTCTTCACCCATATGGACCAACCTACTCCGCCCTATCGAGGGCGGCTTATCGAGCGCGGCCGCGGGGCTTGAGCGTGGTCGCGGGCATCGCCGGGGCCAGCAGGCGATCGCCGTCATAGCCGTGCACCTCGCCGAAGCCGCCGGTTCCCGCGTTCCACTCCGCGCGGGCGGCGGCCACCTCCTCGCCCGTACGGGCGACGAAGTTCCACCACATCACGATCTCCTCGGCGAACGGCTCGCCGCCGAGCAGGAGCAGGCGGGCGTCGCCGCTGGACTGCAACCGCAGGTCCGATCGGTGGGACCCGAGATACAGCAGGGACCCCGGCTCGACGCGTACGCCGTCCACCTCCGCTTCACCGCTCATCGTCAGCATGGCGTACTCGAAATCGGGTTCGAGGGGCAGGCGGGCGTCGCTGCCCGAGGTGAGCGTGAGGTCGGCGCCGACCAAGGGCGAGAACGTCGTGCCCGGGGAGGCCGCGCCGTCGACCTCGCCGAGGATGACGGTGGCTTGGAGGCCGCCGCCGGAGACCTGGGGCAACTCGGGATGGTGCTCGAACGCCGGGGCCGTGTGGCGGTGACCCTCGGGCAGCGCGACCCACAGCTGAGCGCCGTGCAGGATCGCGGAGTGTTCGCGGGGCGACTCCTCGGAGTGCGCGATCGCGCGGCCGGCGGTCATGATGCCGAGCTGGCCGGGGCGCAGCATCTGCCGGCTGCCGAGGCTGTCGCGGTGCAGCACCTCGCCCGCGTGCAGCCAGCTCACGGTTTGCAGTCCGGTGTGCGGATGCGGCGGCACCTGCATGCCGTCCTCGCGGGCGATGTCGTCCGGGCCGTAATGGTCGATGAAGCACCACGCACCGACCATGCGCCGGCCCAGCGTCGGCAGCAGGCGGCGGACCTTCGTGCTCTCGCCCAGCATCACCATCCGGCCGGGGATCAAGTCCCGGACCGGTTCGGCGGCGACACCCGCCCGGCCGCCGCACGTGGACAGCGCCGGGGTGCGATCCAGGTTGCTCATGCCCGCGACGCTACTCCGCCGCTCCGCTGCACCGGGCGTCAAACGGCGGGGAGGGCTTCGGGGTACTTGATGCCGGCGCCGGTGTTGAGGATGACGACCTCGTCGGAGGCGGACAGCCAGCCCGTCGCGTGCAACCGCCGGGCCGCCGTCAGGCAGGCCGCGCCCTCGGGGCACAGCACCAGGCCCTCGTCACCGGCGAACACCTTCAGGTCGGCCAGAAGGTCCTCATCGGACACGGCGATGGCGGTGCCACCGGTGGCCCGCAACGCTTCCAGGACGAGTTCATCGCCGAGCGGCGCCGGGACCGTGATGCCGAAGGCGACCGTACGCGCGTCGACCCACGGCGTGACCCGGTTCTCGCCGGCCGCGAACGCCTTCACGATCGGGGCACACCCGGTCGACTGGACCGCCACGAGCCGGGGCAGGCGATCGCGTACCCAGCCCAGGCGGCGCAGCTCTTGCAGGGCCTTGTAAATGCCGATGAGGCCGACGCCGCCGCCGGTGGGGTAGATGATCACATCCGGCATCCGCCAGCCCAGCTGCTCCACGATCTCCAGACCCATCGTCTTCTTGCCTTCGATGCGGTAGGGCTCCTTCAGCGTCGAGGCGTCGAAGATCGAGCCCTCGGCATCGCGGATCATGCCGCCGATGAGCTTGCCGGCGTCGCTGATGAGCCCGTCGACCAGGTGCAGTTCGGCCCCGGCGGCAATGCACTCCTGCCGGGTGATGGCCGGTGCGGCCAGCGGCATCGCGATCGTCGACTTCAAACCCGCGCGGGCGGCGTACGCGGCCCAGGCGGCTCCGGCATTGCCGTTGGTCGGCATCGCCACATGCCCGACACCCAGCTCCTTGGCGCGGGCGACCCCGACGGCCGCACCGCGGGCCTTGAAAGAACCGGTCGGGAGCAGTCCTTCATCCTTCACCAGCATCCGGGGCAGGCCGATCCGTTCGCCGTACCGGCGGGCCGGCTTCAGCGGCGTCCAGCCCTCGCCGAACGACGGCGCACCATCGGGGTCCGCGACCGGCAGCAGCTCGCGGTAGCGCCACAGGTCGGCCGGGCGCGACGCGATCTTCTCCGGGTTGACGGCCAGCACGACCGAATCGAGGTCGTAGCGGGCCAGCAGCGGCGATCCGCAGTGGCACAGGTTCTGCGGCCGGCTCGCGTCGTGGCGGGCCGAGCAGCGCGGGCAGTCGAGGTGGGTCAGGAACATCGGGCCTCCCCAGCGGCGGGTGTGCCTCACCGGCTGAGCCCGATCGTACGGACCCGCGCGGCGGGCGCGACCCGGCGCACCCCTCGGGGTCCGCTCTGGAATGCTGGACGGGTGCAGCAGCCGATCTCCGACTGGCTCGACGACCTGGCGTCCGCCGCGCCCGCACCCGGCGGGGGAGCCGCCGCCGCTCTGCTGGCCGCGACCGGTGCGGCGCTGGTGAGCATGGTTACCAACCTGACCATCGGCAACCCGAAGTACGCCGGCCACGAACCCCACATGATGCGAGTACGCGACCAGGTGACAGCGCTGCGTCACGATGCCGTGGCGCTGGCCGAAGCCGATGCGGCCGCGTTCTCGGCCGTGATCGCGGCGTACCGGCTGCCGAAGGACGCCGGCGGCCGGGCCGAGACGATCCAGCAGGCCCTGGTCGCCGCGGCTCGGGTGCCGCTGCGGCTGGCCGGGATCGCCGCCGAAGTGATCCGCGCCGCCGAGTCGGTGCTGGCGGGCGCGAACCCCAACGTGCTGTCGGACGTCGCTGTGGCGGCCGACGCCGCCCGTGCCGCATTGACTTCGGCCGGGTACAACGTGCGGATCAATGTCGCGGCGCTGAAGGACGAAGCCACCGGGGCCGCGCTGAACCGCGAGCTGGAGACTCACCTGCTGGCCGTAGCGGTGGCCGATCGGGTGTCGGCGGCCGTAGTAAAGAGGATCGGCGAATGAAGCTCATCGACGGTAAGGCCATCGCTGCCCGGCTCGGTGAAGAGGTCGCCGAGCAGGCCGCCGCGTTGCCGGTCACGCCGACGCTGGCGGTCGTCGTACCCACCGATGACGAGGCGACCGCCTGGTATGTGCGGTCGATCGGGCGTACGGCCGAGAAGGTCGGCGTGCAATGCGTTGTGGTGAAGCCCGGCGACGTGGCCGCTGAACTGGACCGGCTGAGTGCCGATCCGGGCGTGCACGGCGTGATCTGCCAGACGCCGCTGCCACCGGGTCTGACCCTCGCCGGCGCCGGCGGGCACATCGCCGTCGAGAAGGACGTGGACGGCGCGAACCCGGCCAGTCTGGGGCGGCTGGCGGCCGGGCTGCCCGCGTACGCGCCCGCGACCGCCGACGCCGTGGTGGCGATCCTGCGGCACGAAGGCGTTGCACTGCAAGGGGTTCCCGTCACAGTGGTGGGACGGTCCACAGTGGTTGGAAAGCCGGCCGCGCTGCTGCTGCTGGCCGAGCACGCGACCGTGACGATCGCCCACTCGCGTACGCGCCAGCTCGCCGCCGTGTGCCGGAGCGCGGACGTGCTCGTGGCCGCGGTCGGCCGAGCGGGCCTCATCACCAATGAATTCATCAAGCCCGGTGCGGTCGTCATCGACGTCGGCACCAACCCGACCCCGGACGGCGGCCTGGCGGGCGACGTCGCACCGGAAGTGACGCAGCCGTCCGCGCTGACTCCGGTGCCGGGCGGCGTCGGGCCGGTGACCACTATGCTGTTGCTGCGCAACACGGTGGCCGCCGCGGCCTACCAGCTCGTCGGCCGGTAGTCCTTCAGGAAGCAGCCGTAGAGATCCTCGCCCTGCTCACCGCGGACGATCGGGTCGTAGACGCGGGCCGCGCCGTCCACCAGGTCGAGCGGGGCGTGAAAACCCGCCTCGTGCAGGCGCATCTTCGTCGGATGCGGCCGCTCGTCGGTGATCCAGCCGGTGTCCACACTGGTCATCAGGATCCCGTCGGCCCGCATCTCGGCCGCGCTGGTGCGGGTCAGCATGTTGAGCGCGGCCTTGGCCATGTTGGTGTGCGGGTGGCCGGCCCCCTTGTAACCGCGGTCGAACTTGCCCTCCATCGCCGACACGTTCACCACGTACTTGCGGCGAGCTGCCGATGCGGCCAGTGCCGGGCGCAGGCGGCTCACCAGAACGAACGGCGCGGTGACGTTGCACAGCTGCACTTCCAGCAGCTCCAGCGCGTCGATCTCGTCGACCACCCGCGACCAGCTGTTGGCGTCGGCCAGATCCGGCACCAGCCCGCCCGCGTCGATGGCCGTACCGTCGGCGATGCGGGCGGGCGAGGCCGAACCGCTCACCAGCGCCAGTTCCGCGACCGCGTGGGCGGGCATCGGCTGGCTCGGCAGGGCCACTCGCTGCGCCGGGTCACTCAGCAACGCGGCCGGATTGGTCGCCGCGTTGCCCAGCCACAACAACTCGGGCAGCTCGCCGCCGGGCAGCGGCTCCGACTCGGCGTTGACCAACTGGCCGTACGCGCCCGCGCTGCGGCGTACGGTCTGCGCGGCGTTGTTGATGAGGATGTCGAGCGGCCCGGCCGCGGCCACGCTGTCGGCCAGCGCCACCACCTGAGCCGGGTCGCGCAGATCGAGGCCGACGATCCGCAGCCGGTGCAGCCACTCACCGCTGTCCGGCATCGCCTTGAACCGGCGTACGGCGTCGGCGGGGAACCGCGTCGTGATCGTCGTATGAGCACCGTCGCGCAGCAGCCGCAGTGCGATGTACATACCGATCTTCGCCCGGCCGCCGGTGAGCAGCGCCCGCTTGCCGGTCAGATCGGCTCGGGCGTCGCGGCGCTCCCGGTTCAGCTTGGCGCACGGCGGGCACAGCTGGTGGTAGAATGCATCGACCTTCGTGAATCGATCCTTGCAGGTGTAGCAGGACCGCGGCCGCTTCAGGTAGCCGGCGATCTCGGTGTCCGGCGTCGGCGACGTGAGCCCGAACACGCCCGCGGTCTCGTCATCGATCCGCCCCGGCGCTCCGGTCGCGGTCGCCTCGGTCACCGCGGTGTCGTGCTCCGTCTTCGCGGCCCGCCGCTCCTGGCGCTTGCGGACCTTGACCGACTTGTAGAGGCCGGCGGTGGCGCGGCGCATCCGCTCCACATCCGGGTGGTCGGTCGGCAGGTCTTGCAGCTCTTCTATTACGTCAATAGCGGCCTGGAGCTTTTGCGCGTCAATCCCACTCACCCGAAGAACAGTACAAGCATCGTTTCCCGGGTCCGTCGAGCTCCAGACCGCCGCTCCCGCCGGAGACCGGCCTCGGCCTGCCAGGTCCGCTGGCCGTGCATTGCGGTCCGCGTGTCGGTTGCGCTCGCTCAGCGATGCCAGGGGACCTTTTGGGCGGCGTGGAGGTTGGCGGCTATGGCTGCGCAGGCCTCGCCGAATGCGCGTACCTGGTCGGTGGTGAGTGCGTCGAACAAGCCGCTGCGGACCGCTTCCACGTGGCCGGGCGCCGTACGCTCCAGGAAGGCGAAGCCCTCGTCGGTCAGGCAGGCGATCTGACCGCGCTTGTCGGACGGGCAGCTGATGCGGCGTACCCAGCCGTGTTCTTCGAGGCGGGCGATGGCGTGCGAGAGGCGGCTACGAGTGATCTTGGACTGCTCGGCCAGCTCGGTCATGCGCATCTGCCGGCCGGGCGCCTCGGAGAGCCAGGCGAGCAGGGAATAGTAGGTGTGCGGTATGCCGCTGTCGCGCTGGAGCTGCTGGTCGAGGTGGTCGGCGAGCAGCTGCGCCGCTTGCAGGTACGCCCGCCAGGCGCGATCCTCGTCGCCGTTGAGCCACCGCGGCGATTCCGTGATCATCGTCATACACCCATTCTACCGAAATAATCTTGAAAGTTAAACGATCCCGGCGTACGTTCGGTCACATGAGTTTGAAGGTTCAAGCACTGACGCGCGCGGACCTGCGTACGCGAGTGACAGTGCCGCTGCGCTTCGCCGACGGGTACGAGACGGTGGCGGACGTCTTCACGTTCTCCGGCCTCGCCGACGGCAAGGAGCACCTGGCCCTGGGGCTGGGTGACTACCGGAGCAACCCCGTCCCGCTGGTCCGCCCGCACTCCGAGTGCCTGACCGGCGACGTCTTCGGCTCCGAGCGCTGCGACTGCGGACCTCAGCTGCGCGAGGCGGTCGAGCGTATCGCCGCCACCGGCGGGTTCCTGCTCTACCTGCGGCAGGAGGGCCGGGGGATCGGCCTGTACGCCAAGCTCGACGCGTACGCGCTCCAGGACGCGGGGCTGGACACCTACGCCGCGAACCGGGCCCTGGGCCACGCCGACGACGAGCGGGACTACGCCGCCGCGGCGCAGATGCTCGACGCGCTCGGTGCGACGAAGGTGAAGCTGCTGACCAACAATCCCGACAAGGTGGTCCAGCTGGAACGGCTGGGGATCACCGTGGACGAGGCGCTGCCGACCGGCGTACACCTGTCGGGGTCGAACGCGCGGTATCTGCGCGCCAAGGTGGATCACACGCGGCACACACTCGCCCTGTGATTCACATCAGCCGGACCGAGGTGCGATCGATCCGGCTGCGGTAGCCGAGACGCTCGTACAACCGCAGGGCGATGGCGTTGTCCCACATGACCCCGAGCGCTACGACGGCGTACTCGTGGAGCAAGGAGCGAGTGACCACGGCCGTGACGGCGGCACCTAGGCCCTGGCCCTGGTGATCGCGCGAGACGGCGATGCCGGACAGGAAGCCGGTCTCACCGCGGGCCCGGGGGCATGGGAAATAATGCTCTTCATGCCCCTGGAGTTCGTCGACTTCACCCGCGTTTTCAACTTCCGCGACCTCGGCGGCTACCGGACCCGTGACGGGCGGTCGATCCGGTCCGGCGTCCTGTTCCGCTCGGACAACCTCGGCGGCCTGCGCGACGCCGATCGGGAGCGGTTCGTCGCGATGGGCATCCGTACGATCGTCGATCTGCGCAAGCCTTACGAGATCCTGCGGCATGGCCGGGCACCGGAGTGGTCGTGCGCGACCTGGCACAACGTCGCGCTGAAGAACCCCGCCTGGCTGAACGAGGATTACTCCGATGAGGACGGTCCGGTGGCCTACCTCGTCGCGCGCTACCTCGAATCGGCCGAACTCACCGGCGGCGAGTACGCCCGCGTGCTGCGCATCCTCGCCGATCCGCAGTCCTTGCCGGTCGCCGTGCACTGTCTAGGTGGGCGGGACCGCACCGGGATGGTCTTCGCGATGCTGCTCGATCTGCTGGGCGTTCCCGATGACGTCATCGCGGCCGACTATCACTTCACCGAGGAGGCGACGCAGCGGTGGTTCACCTGGTACCGGTCGGTGAGGCCGGCGGCTGAGGACCTGCCGCCCTACCTCGCCGTCACGCCGCCCGAGGTGATCCTCACGGTGCTGGGGAAGCTGCGGGAGAGGCACGGGTCCATCGCGGACTATGTCGGCTCGCACGGGTTGGCGCGGTCCGAGATCGCGTCGCTGCGCTCCCTCTACCTGGAGGATCGCCGCAGCTAGGGGCGGGCTTGAACCGGGTCTAGTTGGTTGGCACTCTAAACTATTGACAGCCTGTCGCCGGGGGTTGTCAAATCGCTTCAAGCCGCGCCGTCGCTCCGCGGAACGGCGCGCGGTGTCCCACACCCGCGGCACGCCACGCTCCACGGACACGTGCCTCGGGCTGTTCGCCTGCTCCGGCCGCAGCGGCGTACCCGCGCCGACGCGGGCTCCGGCGCAGACCGTCGAGAAAGGACAGCCCGCTCATGCCCGGCAAGTTCGAGCGCCGGTCGGCAGCGCCCACGCCGATCAGTGCAGCACCCACCCAGCGCGGCCGCAGCACCTTGCGGCGCAGCCTGGTGACGGCCCTCGTCGCCGCGCTCGCCGCCGCCACCGCGGCCGTGGTCACCCAGGTCATCCCCGCTTCTCAGGCGTACGCGGCCGGCTCGGACCCGTACACGTTCCGCAATGCCCAGGTCGTCGGCGGCGGTTACGTCCCGGGGATCATCTTCAACCAGTCGCAGGCCAACCTGATTTATGCGCGTACCGACATCGGTGGCGCGTACCGGTGGGACCAGGCCGGCGGCAAGTGGATCCCGCTGCTGGACTGGGTCGGCTTCACCAACTGGGGTTACAACGGCGTGGTGAGCCTGGCCACCGACGCGGTCGACCCGAACCGGGTCTACGTCGCGGCCGGCATGTACACCAACGCCTGGGACCCCAACAACGGCGCCATCCTGCGCTCGTCCGACAAGGGTGCCACCTGGCAGGTCTCGCCGCTGCCGTTCAAGCTCGGCGGCAACATGCCCGGCCGGGGCATGGGCGAGCGGCTGGCGGTCGACCCCAACCGCAACAGCATCCTCTACCTCGGCGCGCCCAGCGGCAACGGCCTGTGGAAGAGCACCGACTCCGGGGCCACCTGGGCCAAGGTGACGGCGTTCCCCAACCCCGGCAACTACGTGCAGCAGGCCGGCGACGTGTACCTCGGTGACAACCAGGGCATCGTCTGGGTGACGTTCGACAAGAGCACCGGTACGGCCGGCAACACGACCCAGGGCATCTACGTCGGCGTGGCGGACAAGCAGAACACGGTCTACCGCAGCACCGACGGCGGCGTCACCTGGTCGCGTATCGCCGGGCAGCCGACCGGATTCATGGCTCACAAGGGCGTACTGGACCCCGTGAACCACGTGCTCTACATCGCCACCAGCGACACCGGCGGTCCGTACGACGGCGGCAAGGGCGACGTGTGGAAGTACAACATCACCACCGGCGCCTGGACGCAGATCAGCCCGATCCCGTCGAGCAGCGCCGACGACTACTTCGGCTACAGCGGCCTGACCATCGACCGCCAGCGGCCGAACACCATCATGGTCGCGACCCAGATCTCGTGGTGGCCCGACGCCATCTTCTTCCGCAGCACCGATGGTGGCGCGACGTGGACGCGGATCTGGGACTGGACCAGCTACCCCAACCGCAGCTTCCGGTACTCCATGGACATCACCGCCGCGCCGTGGCTGACCTTCGGCAGCCAACCGCAGCTGCCCGAGGTCACCCCGAAGCTCGGCTGGATGAACGCGTCGGTGGAGATCGACCCGTTCAACTCCAACCGTTTGATGTACGGCACCGGGGCGACCGTCTACGGCACCGAGAACCTCACCAACTGGGACTCCGGCGGCACGGTCGGCATCAAGGTCATGGCCAAGGGCCTGGAGGAGACCGCGGTCCTGGACCTCATCAGCCCGCCCAGCGGCGCCAACCTGCTCAGCGCGCTCGGTGACGTCACCGGCTTCCGGCACACCAACTTCGACGCCGTACCGGCGACGATGTACACCCAGCCCAACTTCAGCTCGACGACGTCGATCGACTTCGCGGAATCGAACCCCAACTTCGTCGTCCGCGTGGGGAACGTCGACAAGACCGCGAACCCGAACGTGAACCGGATCGGCATCTCCAACGACAACGGCGCGAACTGGTTCCAGGGCCAGGAGCCCGGCGGCGTGACCGGCGGCGGTGTCGTCGCGGTCTCGGCCAACGGCCAGCGCATCGTCTGGGCGCCGGCCGGTGCTCAGGTCAGCTTCGGCGGCGGCAGTTCGTGGTCGACGTCGACCGGCGTACCGACGGGGGCGCGGGTGGCCTCCGACCGCGTGAACTCCAACAAGTTCTACGCCTGGGCCAACGGCACCTTCTACGTCAGCACCAACGGCGGCCAGACCTTCACCGCGTCGGTCACGTCGGGCCTGCCGACCGTCAACGGGAAGGTCAAGGCGGTCGCGGGCCGCGAGGGTGACATCTGGCTCGCCGGCGGCGACAGCACCGGCGCTTACGGCCTGTGGCACTCGACCAACTCCGGTGCGAGCTTCACCAAGCTGGCCAACGTCCAGGAGGCGAACAACATCGGGTTCGGCAAGGCGGCCACGGCCACCGGCTACCCGACGCTGTTCACCATTGCCAAGATTGACAACGTACGCGGCATCTTCGCGTCGTACGACGCCGGCACGACCTGGCTGCGTATCAACGACGATCAGCACCAGTACGGCAACATCGGCGAAGCCATCACCGGCGACCCGCGCGTCTTCGGCCGCGTCTACGTCGGCACCAACGGCCGCGGCATCCTCGTCGCCGACCGGGTCTCGACCACTTCGCCGTCCGTGTCGCCGCCGGGATCGCCGTCTGCTTCGGCGTCGCGGTCGGCCTCGGCTTCGCCGTCGCCGTCCCGCTCGGCGTCGGCGTCGCCCTCGCCTTCACGGTCGGCATCGCCGTCCCCGTCGGGTGGCGGTGGCAAGTCGTGCTCGGCGACCTACGCGATCACGAACCAGTGGCCGGGCGGCTTCGGTGTCTCCGTCGACGTCCGCAACACCGGTACGTCCGCGATCAGCAGCTGGACCGTCCGCTGGACCTTCGCCAACGGCCAGACCGTGACCTCGCTCTGGAACGGCTCCTACACCCAGACCGGTGCGAACGTGACCGTGACGAACCTCGACTACAACGGCTCGATCGGGGTCAACGGGACCACTAACTTCGGCTTCAACGGAGCGTGGTCCGGTACCAACGCAGTGCCCGCTGTGACCTGTACCGCAACCTGACGGCCCGCACGCCCGTCGGCCGCAGTGGCTTGCGCCGCTGCGGCCTTCGGCCGTTTCCGGCGGTTTCGGGGCCGGGGCCGGTACGCAGTGACTGCTGCCAATAATGATAAGCGTCTATTGACACCGGCGGCGGTGGCATGGCTTAGTTACGCAAACCCCTTGCCTCCACCACCCCCGGGAGGACCTGATGCTCCATCTTCGACCCGGTCGCCTCGCGGCGGCCGTCGCCGTTGCGCTCGCCTTCACGCTCGTCGTCCCCGGCCCGGCCACCGGCGCCGGCGGTCTGCTGCCCGGCGGCGCGCGTGACGAAGCGGTACCGTACACCGTTACCGGACCGCGTACGTTCGAGGACGTCAATGCCATCGCCGACACCGGTGCGTCGGTCGACGGCATCGAGGACGGCCGCGTCGCCGTCACCGCCACCAGCGCCGAAATCGCCGCCATCCGGGCCCTCGGCTTCACCGCGACGGCCGACCCGCTGCCCACCCCGGAGGCCGGCGCCTCGCTCAACGACTTCCCGCCGTCGGATGCGGCGTACCACAACTACAACGAGATGATCGCGGAGATCAACTCGTTGGTAGCCGCGCACTCCACGATCGCGACCCGCAGCACCATCGGTAACTCGTACCAGGGCCGGGCGATGCCGCTGATCAAGATCAGCGACAACGTCACCGTCGACGAGAACGAGCCCGAAGTGCTGTTCAACGCACACCAGCACGCGCGCGAGCACCTCACCGTCGAGATGTCGATGTACCTGCTGCACCTGTTCCTCGACAACTACGGCACCGACGCCACGATCACCAACTGGGTCAACACCCGCGAGATCTGGATCGTGCCGGACATGAACCCCGACGGCGGCGAGTACGACATCGCCACCGGCAGCTACCGGTCATGGCGCAAGAACCGCCAGCCTAACAGCGGATCCAGCAACGTGGGCACCGACCTCAACCGCAACTGGGCGTACCAGTGGGGTTGCTGCGGCGGCTCGTCGGGCAGCACCTCCTCGTCGACCTACCGCGGCCCGTCGCCGTTCTCCGCACCCGAGACGGCCAACCTGCGTAACTTCGTCAACAGCCGGGTCGTGGGCGGCGTGCAGCAGATCAAGGTGCACATCGACTTCCACACCTACGGCCGGCTCGTGCTGTGGCCCTACGGTTACACCACCGCGAACACGGCGAACACCATCACCGCCGACGTCCGCAGCACCTTCGCCACGCTCGGCCAGCAGATGGCGTCCTCCAACGGTTACACGCCGGAGCAGGCCAGCGATCTCTACATCGCCGACGGCGTCATCATCGACTGGATGTGGAACGCGCACCGGATCTTCTCGTACACCTTCGAGATGTACCCCACCTCCGGTAACGGTGGCTTCTACCCACCCGCGTCGGTGATCTCGGCGCAGACCTCCATCAACCGTACCGCCGTGCTGCTGCTCATCTCGTACGCCGACTGCCCGTACCGCGTGATCGGCAAGCAGTCCACCTACTGCTGACCCCTTCACCGCCTTGATCCTGTTTAGATCAGGGATATTGCACGGATCTTGGCCCAAGTTCCGTGCAATATCCCTGATCTAAACAGGATCATGGGTGCTTAACGGGACCAAGGGGAGTGGGCTCTTTACGGGGCTGAAACGTCTTGCTATGTTTGCAGCAACATCTGCAAAGCCTTCCACCCCCACCCGCGACGCCGCTCCACAGACTGGTGACTCCTCCCGTTCCCCCGTCCCTCAGGGAGTCCCCATGAGACACCGCCTCGTCGCGGCCGCCTTGGCCGCGGCGCTGACCGCCACCGGACTGACCGCACTCGCCCTCGGCGACGGCAAACCAGCGCAGACAGTGAATGCGAGCGCGGACGCCAGCCCCGGCGCCCGCGACGTGATCGTCCACCTCTTCGAGTGGCCGTGGGCCTCGGTCGCTTCGGAGTGTACCAACGTATTGGGGCCTAAGGGTTTCGGCGCCGTTCAGGTGTCGCCGCCGCAGGAGCACGTGGTGCTGCCGGGCCAGGCGTACCCATGGTGGCAGGACTATCAGCCGGTGAGCTACCGGCTGGTCGGCCGCCGGGGCAACCGGGCGGCGTTCGCGACCATGGTGAGCACCTGCCACGCGGCCGGCGTGAAGATTTACGTGGACGCCGTCGTCAACCACATGGCCGGTGGGGCCAGCACCGGCCCCGGAAGCGACGGTTCCACCTATTCGCAGTACAGCTATCCGTCGGTGCCCTACGGCACGGGCGACTTCCACCACTGTGGACGGCACGGCAACGACGACATCCAGGTCTGGACCGACCGCTGGGAGGTGCAGAACTGCGAGCTGGTCGACCTGTCCGACCTGGCCACGGAGTCGGCGTACGTGCGGGGGAGGCTGGACGCGTACCTCGACGATCTGCTCAGCCTGGGCGTCGACGGGTTCCGGGTCGATGCGGCCAAGCATGTTCCGGTGGCCGACCTCCAAGCAATCTACAATGGACTGTCCAACACGACGAGTGGCGTGCGGCCGTACGTCTATCAGGAGGTCATCGAGGGCGGCTCGGGCGAGATCAGCCCGTCGGAGTACACCGGCATCGGCGATGTGACCGAGTTCCGCACCGGTGACGTCATCGGCAACGCCTTCCGCGACGGCGCCCTGTCCAACCTCAACAACCTGCCGAACAGCATGCTGCTGGCGTCCGGCGATGCAGTGTCGTTTGTGGACAATCATGATACCCAACGCAATGGGCGGGCTCGGCTGACCTATAAGGACGGTGTGCCCTACGCGCTGGCCGAGGCGTTCCTTTTGGCGTACCCATATGGAACGCCGCAAGTGATGAGCAGCTTCACGTTCAGCGGCGCGGACCAGGGCCCGCCCGCGGCGAGCAACGGTACGACGAACCCGGTGACGTGCGGTTCGGGCTGGCAGTGCGAGCACCGCGCCCGGACCACCGCGAACCTGGTGGGATTCCATAACACCGTCGCGGGCACGGGCGTCACCAACTGGTGGAGCAACGGCGGCAACCAGATTGCCTTCGGCCGGGGCAGCGCGGGCTACGCGGTTTTCAACCGCGGGGCCTCGCTCACGCGAACCTTCCAGACCTCGCTGCCCGCGGGTAACTACTGCGACGTGGCCACGTCCGACAATTGCAGTGGTACGCCCATCGCAGTGAACTCCGCAGGTCAGTTCACAGCAACGATCCCGGCCAACGGCATGCTCGCTTTGCATATCAACGCACGGACATCGTCCTCACCGCCGGCCTGTACCAGTGTCGCGGCGACGTTCTCGGTGAACGCGACGACGGTCAGCGGGCAGAACGTCTTCGTGGTGGGCAGCATTCCGGCGCTCGGCAGCTGGAACACGGCGGCCGCCGTACCATTGTCCTCCGCGTCGTATCCAGTGTGGACGGGCACGGTGTCGATCCCGTTCAGCACGTCCTTCGAGTACAAGTACATCAAGAAGGACGGTTCGGGGAACGTGATCTGGGAGAACGATCCCAACCGCAGCCACAGCACCGGCACCGCGTGTACGGCGTCGTGGTCGGAGACCTGGAACCAGCAAGGCTCGGCTTGTTCGAGCGTATCGGCGGCGTTCTCAGTGACCGCGACCACCGTGTGGGGCCAGAACGTCTACGTCGTCGGAAGCATCGCCGCCCTGGGCAACTGGAACACCGGCAGCGCGGTCGCCCTGTCATCCGCGTCGTATCCAGTGTGGACGGCCACTGTCACGCTGCCACCGGGAACCGCCTTCCAGTACAAGTACATCAAGAAGGACGGCTCCGGGAACGTCATCTGGGAGAGCGATCCGAACCGTAGCCGGACGACCCCGTCGGCGCCCCCGTGCTCGGCGTCCTATTCGGACACCTGGCGATAGGCTCGTTCAGCCGAGTGCGATCGTCGTCAGGCGCTGGGTCGCCCGCGAGAGCGCGACATACAGGGTGCGTACGCCCAACCGCTCACGCAGGCGATCCGGCGCCACGACGAGTACGCCGTCGTACTCCATGCCCTTGGCAGCCAGCCCGGTGACGACTTGGAGCCGGCTGGATGCGGGCAGCCACGCCGTCACCTCGTCGCGGGTGGCGGCGTCGGCCGTGATCACACCGACGGTGCCGTCGACCTCGTCGAGCAGCTGGTTCACCGCGTCGATCACGGTGCCGCGCAGATCCGCCGGCTTGACCACGAGGCGGATGGGCTCGACGCCGGTGGAGCGTACGGCCTTCGGCAACGGCAGATCCGGTGCGATCCGGCGGATCTCGGCCGCGGCCATGTCGAAGATCTCGGCTGGGTTGCGGTAGTTCGTCGTCAGCGTGAAACGGTGGCGGTTCTTGGTGCCGGTGGCCGTCTCCCGCGCCCGGGTGGGCTCGTCGGGGTCGCCCGTCCACGCGGTCTGCGCCGGGTCGCCGACGATCGTCCAGCTGGCCAGCTGACCGCGGCGGGAGATCATCCGCCACTGCATCGGCGTCACGTCCTGGAACTCGTCCACGATGACGTGGGCGTAGTCGCGGTAGTCGTGGCGGTCGTCGGCCGAGCGGGTCGTCGCCTGTGTGCGTACGCCCAGCACCCGGTAGCCGCTGGCGGTCTTGCGGCGGATCCGCGGCGGGCGGCCGATCAGCTCGTCCAGCTCGTCCAGCAGCGCCACGTCGTCGATGGAAAGGTTCCCGGGATCGATCGAAGCGGCCAGCAGCCGCTGCTCCGCCTTGGACAGCGTGCCCTCGGCGTACCACGACAGGCGGCGTGGGTCGGCCAGCCAGGTCAGCACGTCGATCGGGCGCAGCCGGGGCCACCAGCGCTTGAGGAAGGTCCGGAACTCCTCGTTCTCGGTCAGCTCGTCGTCGAAGCGCTCCTGCTCCCAGCCGGGCAGGCGAGGCTGGGCCTGCTCCCACAGCGCGTCCAGGATGGCGCCGAACGCCTTCGCCCGGATCTCGTTGCGGCGCTGGCCGCGTACGATCTGGCGGCGCATCTGCTCGACGCGGCGGGCGGGCAGCTCCAGCCACTCACCGCGAAACCGCATCCGCAGGCCCTCGGGCTGGCCGGGCACCGCGTCCTCGGCGGCCCGGCGCAGGATGCGGCGCATCTTGAGCGAACCCTTGATGGCGTGCTGATCGCTGCTCTCCTCGCGGCTGGCGACCACGCCGTCGACCAGTTCGCCGAGGGATCGCAGGGTCGCACTGTCCTCGCCGAGCGAGGGGAGCACCGCTGAGATGTACGACACGAACACGGGCGACGGCCCGACGATCAGTACGCCGCCGCCGGCGAACCGAGCCCGGTCGTAGTAGAGCAGGTACGCCGCGCGGTGCAGGGCGACCGCGGTCTTGCCGGTGCCGGGGCCGCCTTCGACGACCGTGACACCGCTACCCGGGGCCCGGATGGCGACGTCCTGCTCCTGCTGGATCGTGGCGACGATGTCGCGCATGCCCGTGCCCTTGGCCTTGGCCAGCGCGGCGAGCAGGGCACCGTCGCCGATCACCGTCATGCCGGGCGGGGCGGCCTCGGGGTCGAGCAGGTCGTCCTCGACGTGGGTCACCTTTTCGCCGGCGGATTGGATCATGCGCCGCCGGATGACGCCCAGCGGCTGGGCCGCGGTCGCGCGGTAGAACGGCTCGGCCGCCGGGGCGCGCCAGTCGATGACCAGCGGCTCGATGTCGTCGTCGGCATCACCGTTCTCGCGGATGCTGCCGTCCTCGCGGATGCCGATGCGGCCGACATAGCGCGGTTTGGCGCGTTCGTGGAGATCGAGGCGGCCGAAGACCAGCCCCTCGTGCTCGGAGTCGAGGATGGAGCGCTGCCGGGCGGCGTGGAAGACCATGGCGTCGCGGTCGACGAGGCTGCCGGGTACGCCCGCACCGGACAGGCGGTAGCCGCTCGCCTCCATCCTCGCCACCGTCTCGCGTACGCGCGCCAGCTGGGTGTAAACGCGGTCGACGTGCCGCTGCTCGGTGGCGATCTCTTGTTCGAGCGGACTGATGTCGGACATGCGTCTCCCGGTGTCGAGCACTCGTCACACAGTGCCGTTCGACTCTAGTGCCCCCGCGGCCCCGGCTGAATCGATCATCAGACCGATGCGGAGCAGATCACTGCCGGGTTAGAGTGGAGTATCAGGTGGTCTCCCGGGCCGCCTCGGCCGCCGGCACAACGGCCTTTTCCTGTGGATTCTCCGCCTTTACGACATCGGATAGGGCCCGCTTGGCCTTATGCCGCAGCCACAGCGTCGTACCCAGCCCGAACAGCAGCGCGGCCGCGAGTCCGATCCATGACAGGCCCTTCATCCAGCCCTCGACCACCGCGCCGACCTTGAAGACCAGCAGCGCCGTGCCGAAGGCCCAGACCACACCGCCGGCCGCGTTCGCCACGAGGAACCGCGGATACGGTACGCGCAGCGCACCGGCGAGCGGCCCGGCGAGGATGCGCAGCAGCGCGACGAAGCGGCCGAAGAAGACCGCCCAGACGCCCCAGCGGCCGAAGATGTGTTCGGCCTTGGCCAGGTGAGCGGGGCCGAAGTGTTTGGGGAACCGCCGACCGACCCGTTCCAGCAGGGGACGGCCGCCGCGGCGCCCGATGGTGTAGCCGATGGAGTCGCCGATGATGGCCCCGATCGCGGCGGCCAGGCCGACCAGCCACGGATCGCCGGTGCCGCTCGCGCTCAGCAGCGCGGCGCTGATCAGCGTGACCTCGCCGGGCAGCGGGATGCCCATGCTCTCGGCGCCGATGATCAGTCCGACGAGCAGGTAGATGACCAGCGGCGGAAAGGCGGCGAGCCAGTCCTGGACGTGTTCCACCTCATACCTGCCTGATTCCGGGGGCGTACGCGCGCAACCCTAGCCGACCGTGTGGCCAGGTCACCATCGGTGATAATCCCGCAGGGGTACGAACGCACAATGTTGCGCTGGTACAAGGAGATCGGGCCCCGGATCCCTCCACTGCGTCCGCGCGTCTCGGGCGCGTTCCCCGCAGGGCGCGCCGGAGTCATCGCATCTACGGCGGATTCCAGTGATCAGACTCGCAGTGTTCGCCGATCGCTTCCGCGCTCCACCGTGATGCTGGAAGCTGAACGTGTGACGTCCGACCGGATTCCCCGGCCCGAGAGCGCGGCCGAAGCCCTTGCCGAACTGCTGGACGGCAATCGCCGGTTCGCCGCCGGCGAGCCCGACCACGGACACGAGATCTCCGCCGCGGCGGCCGCTGCCGCATCCGGCGGCCAGCAGCCCTACGCCGTCGTGGTCGGCTGCATCGACTCGCGCGTACCCCTCGAAGCCATCTTCGATCAGAACTTCGGCTCCATCTGCGTCGTCCGATCGGGCGGGACGGTGCTCGACCGGGCCGTGGTCGGTTCGGTGGAGTTCGCGGTCACGGAACTGAAGGTCCCGCTGGTGATGGTGCTCGGCCACGAGCGCTGCGGAGCGGTGTCGGCCACGGTCGACGCCGTACGCACGGGGCGCAAGCCATCGGGGGCGCTCGGCTACATCGTCGACGAGATCAGCCCGGCCGTCACCGCCGCCGGCCCGGATAGTCCCGACGCTCTGGAGCGGGCGATCCGCGGGCACATCGTGGCCACGGTCGAGCGCCTGCGCGCCGAACCCAACCTGCGGGCCGAGATCGAGGGCGAGCGCGGCGTACGTATCGTCGGCGCGATCTACGACCTCGACACCGGTGCGGTGATTCTGCTGTAAAGCAAGAAGCCCCGCGCAACGATCCGCGGGGCTTCTGTGAGTGTGAGGTGAGGGGCTCAGCCCTCGAAGACACCGGCCTCGACGAGGCGCTTCTCCGTGCCGGACCAGCCCTGACCCGGGTTGGCGTTCTCCAGCGCGACGAGCTCGGCCCGGATCTTCGGGCCGTGGCCGGCGGCGGCCAGCACCCGGATCTCCTCGACGAACGCGTCGGAGGCGGTGCTCAGGTGCGTGGTCTTGCCGTTGGTGAGGTTACGCACGTAGACGTGCTTGCCCTTGTTCAGCGGGATGAGGTACTTGAACTCACCCAGCACGCTGAGAGCGCCGCCCTTAGCCTCACCGGCCCGGACTGACGCACGCGCGGTCTTGGAGGTGTTGCTCGCCACCAGGTACTCCTAAAGCCATACGAACGCACGAGAAGAGCCCGCAGACGGGCCCGAGCCAGCATACCCGCCACGCCGGTGTTCCGCCCAATCGGCAGAATCTGCCGACGAGTTTGTCGATTCGCTGGCGCCTCGTCCGCCTCACCAGTCATCATGGATCCGTCGTTCATCATCAGCTCCAGGCACCCACACAACGGACATCACGCCGGACATCATGCCGCGAGTGCGCGCAAGGCCGCGGTAGCGCCAGGTCGTAGGGGAAGACGCACCTGTCGATACCGGGAGGTCGGAAGTGTCCACGCGAGGCGTCGTATACGTCCACTCGACCCCGCTCGCCGTCTGCGCGCACGTCGAGTGGGCGATAGCGCGTGTCCTGGCCGCACCGGTGAGCCTGGAGTGGACTCTGCAACCCGTCGATCCCGGTGCGCGCCGGGCGGAGTGCGGCTGGACCGGCCGGCCCGGGACCGCCGCCGAGATCGCCGGCGAGCTGCGGCAGTGGAACATGATCCGGTTCGAGGTCACCGAGGAGCCCAGCCCCGGCGTTGACGGCGAGCGCTACATGCACGTCCCCGGACGGGGTCTGCACCGCGCCACCATCGGCGCGGCCGGCGACATCCAGATCGGCGAGGACCTTCTGCGTACGCTCATCGCCCAGGCCCGTACGCCCGAAGCGCTGTCGCTGGCCCTCGACCGCGCCCTCGGAAACGCGTGGGACACCGAGCTGGAGCCCTACCGCTGGGCGGGCGACGGCGCACCGGTGACGCTCCTGACCCAGCGCGCCGGATAACTCCCTCGCCAAGTCGACCATGGACCTAGGGGGTCGACACGCCGGCGACCCACACCCCAAGTTCATGATCAACGCGACCGAGATGCGCGGCAGCGAAGCGTGGCAAGAAACGCGCCGAAGAGGAGCGGGTCGGTGGCGTTCCGGGCACCGGTGTGGTGGGATTCGGCGATGCGGCGCAGCCTGGCGGGATGGACAGCAGCCCTGGTCGTAGTGCTCGGTGGGTGTGGGACGGCGGCGCCGGACGAAAGCCGGCCGAGCGCGGCTGCGTCGAAGGATCCGGTCGCGGCGATGTCCGATGAGGAACTCGTCGGCCAGGTGCTGATGCCGTACGCGTACGGGCAGGCGGCGACCGAGGTGTCAGCGGGCGCGGCCAAGGCCAATCAGGCGCTCGCCGGCGTCGACACCCCGGCCCAGCTGGTCGAGAAGCTGCACCTCGGCGGCGTCGTGCTGGTCGGATTCGAGGCCGGCGACCCGACCGCGCAGGACACCGCCAACGTCACCGATCCGAAGCAGGTCCGCGCGCTGACCGATGGGCTGCAGCGCGCCGCGGCCCAGGCCGGGGCGAAGGCGCCGCTGCTGATCGCCACCGACCAGGAGTTCGGCGTCGTGACCCGGGTCACGTCCGGCGTCACCCTGCTGCCCAGCGCGATGGCGTTCGGCGCGGCCGACCGGCCCGAGCTGACCGAGGCGGCGTGGAAGGTCGCGGGCACCGACCTGTCGGCCCTCGGCATCAACGTCGACTTCGCGCCGGTCGCCGACGTCCAGGGCGCGTCCAGCGTCATCGGGTCGCGCTCGTTCGGCTCCGACCCGGCCGTGGTCGCCCGGCAGACCGTGGCCGCGGTCAAAGGCTTGCAGAGCGCGGGCGTAGCGGCGACCCTCAAACACTTTCCGGGCCACGGCCGCCCGGCCGCCGACAGCCACGACGGGCTGCCGCAGCTGGAGCAGTCCCTGACCGATCTGGAACGGGTGGACCTCGCCCCGTTCACGGCCGGCATCCAGGCCGGTGCCCGCCTCGTCATGTCCGGCCACCTCGACGTACGCGCGGTCGACCCGGGCGTACCGGCGTCGTTCTCGGCGAAGGTGCTGATCGACTTGCTGCGGACCAAGCTCGGCTTCTCCGGCGTCGTCGTGACGGATGCGCTCAACATGCCGCCGGCCCAGCGGGGTACGCCCGAAGAAGCGGCGGTCGAGGCGTTCCTGGCCGGCAACGACCTGCTTCTCATGCCCGGTGCACCGCTCTCGGCGTACAACGGGATTCTGGAAGCAGTGCGCAGCGGGCGCATTCCGCGCGAGCGATTGAGGCAGTCGGTGGCGCGGATCCTGGCCGTGAAGGCGGCCGTGAGCGGCCGCGCGCCGGGGCTGGAGGTCTTGACGGCGGACGGGCGTGCGCAGGATGTGGCGCGGGTGGCCGCCGCCTCCGTCACTGTCCTCAAAGGAGAGTGTGCGGGTATCGCGGGACCGCTGACGGTGACCGCTGCGAACGGGCGTGACGCGGCGCGGGACCGGCTCGCGCAGGCGCTGCGGGACCGGGGCGTCGGCGTCGGGCCGGGCGGAAAGGTCGTGCATCTGGTGGGGTACGGCGACGGCAAGGCGGACCTGAACGCCAAGGCGACCGTGACCGTCGCGATGGATACGCCGTACATCCTGGCCCAGGCCGCCTCGCCGGTGCGGATGGCGACGTATTCGTCCAGCCCGCTGTCGATGGAGGCGCTCGCGGCCGTGCTGGCCGGAAAGGCCAAGGCGACCGGGCGTTCGCCGGTGGCGGTGACCGGACTGGCTCGGTCCAGCTGTTGAAAGTGATCCGATGGGCCTCCACAATGTGCGCACACTGATTCGTCGACGGAAGAGCCACGCCCATGGCCACTCGTACCAAGCCGCGCACCGCCGTACGCGCGCGGCCGCAACCGACCCACACGGCCCTCGCGTGGGCGCAGCGGTTTCGTGACCATCTCATCCTGGCCGGGACCCTGGTTCTGACGATCGGCGTCTACGCCGCGACGATCGGCAACCAGTTCATCGCCTTCGACGATCCCGAGAACATCCTGGACAACTACTCGATCCGGGAGTTCACCCTGGAGAACCTGCGGTACTACTTCACGACGCCGCTGGAGTTCATGTACACGCCGCTGGTGTCGATCTCCTACGCGATCGACTACCAGTTCGGCGAGCTGAGCCCGGCCACCTATCACACCACGAACCTGCTGCTGCACCTCGCGTGCGTGGCCCTGGTGTACTTCGTGGTCCGCGCGCTGACCGAGCGGCCGTTCCTGGCGCACTTCTGCGCCATCGCCTTCGCGATCCACCCCGTGAACGTCGACGCCGTCGCCTGGGTCGCCACCCGCAGCGGCCTGCTCGCGACCGCCTTCATGCTCGGATCGCTGCTCGCGTACCTGCGCTACGCGGCCCGGCCGCGCTGGTGGGTGCTCGTTCTCTCGATTGTGTTGTACGCCCTTGCGACGCTGTCGAAGTCGTCAGCGGTCGTCCTGCCGATCCTGTTGGTTCTCGTGGACTACTTCCAGGGGCGGTCTTATCTGCGGCCGCTGTCCGGGGGGCGAGGCTGGCGGTCTTTGCGAGCGGTGCGCCCGGTGTGGCGGCCGGTGCTCGACAAGCTGCCGTACGTGGCGATCTCCATCGTCATGGGCCTGGTGACGCTGCACTTCCGGACCGACACCATGACCCCGGCCGGCTACGAGTGGTACGACCGCGTGATCATCATTTGCGCCGCGCTCGTGACCTATGTCGTCAAACTATTCGTGCCCGTGCATCTGGCGATGGCGTACGCCTACCCGGCGAAGTCGGGCGGCCACCTGGCCTGGTACCTCTACCTCGCACCGGTCGTCCTCGTCGCCGTTTCCGTTCTGCTGTACCGGATCCGGTCGGCCCGGCGGATCGTCGTCTTCGGGCTCGGCTTCTTCCTCGTCACCATCCTGCCCGCTCAGCTGGTCTGGCTCATCGACAACTACACCGCCAACCGGTACGCGTACCTGCCGTATCTCGGGCTGCTGCTGATCGCCGGGCACTTCCTGGCCCGGCTGCTGACGGGCCGGTCGGACATCCGCATCCAGGCCATCGCCACCGGCCTGCTGGCCGGGGTGGTGCTCGTCTTCTCGGTGATCTCCGTGGTCCGCGGTCTCACCTGGCACGACACCATGCGGGTCACGACGGCCTCCATCGACACCGAGCCGCGAGTCGCGTTCGTGTACGCCAGCCGCGGCATCGCCGAGTACAACGACCGCGACTATCCGGCCGCCCAGCGCGACTTCGAGAAGACCCTCGAACTGGATCCGAACTACGCCATCGGATATCTCTACATTGGACGGATCAAGCACGCCGGCGGCGACTTCGCGGGCGCCATCGCCCAGTACGACCAAGCGATCTCGCGGGTGCCGGACTTCGCCGTCGCGTACAGCGACCGGGGTAAGTCCCGCAGCGCGCAGAAGGACAGCGTCGGTGCGCTCAGCGACTTCTCGTGGGCGATCGGGCTGGACGCGTACCTGGTGGACGCGTATCACCAGCGGGGCATCGTGGAGATCGAGGTCGGCAACGAGCAAGCCGCCGTCGGGGACTTCAACCGGGTCATCGAGCTGATGCCGGAGTACGCCGACGCTTTCTACTACCGCGGGATCGCCCGTGGGCGGTTGAACGACGTGCCCGCGGCCTGTGCTGATCTGCGCCATGCGCAGGCGCTCGGCCTGGGGAAGGCGAGCGAAGCGCTGACTCAGGTGCAGTGCCCCGTCGGCGCCTGACCCCCTCATGATCCTGCCTCAGGATCATGAGGGTCAGAGCGGGATGTTGCCGTGCGCTCCCCGGGCGAGGGGAGCGTTCGCCAGCGCCTTGGCGACCCGGCGGCGCGTCTGGTCCGGCTTGACGATCGCGTCCACCACACCGATCTCCAGTGCCCGCCCGACCCCACCGGCGACCTGAAGCTGCTCCTCGATCAGCTGAGCCCGCACCTGCTCGCGCGTCTCCGCGGGCGCGGTGGCGAGCTTCATGCGGTGCAGGATGTTCACCGCCGCCGACGCGCCCATGATCGCCACCTCGGCGCCGGGCCACGCGAAGACCGCGGTGGCGCCCAGTGCTCGCGAGTTCATCGCGATGTACGCGCCGCCGTACGCCTTGCGGGTCACCACCGTCACCCGGGGCACGACCGCTTCGGCGAAGGCGTGGAGCAGCTTGGCGCCGCGGCGTACCACGCCGTCCCACTCCTGGCCGAGGCCGGGCAGGTAGCCGGGGACGTCGACCAGCACGATGAGCGGTACGCCCAGCGAGTCGCACATCCGTACGAACCGGGCCGCCTTCTCGGCCCCGGTGGAGTCCAGGCAGCCGCCCAGCCGCAGCGGGTTGTTCGCGACCACGCCGACCGTACGCCCGGCGAACCGGCCGAGCGTGGTCACGATGTTCGGCGACCACTTGGCGTGCAGCTCGATGCGGTCGGCACCCTCGTCCAGCAGCATCCGCACGACCGGCCGGACGTCGTAGGCGCGGTTGGGCTCGGCCGGCATGGGTGCCGACAGGTCGACGCCGTCGATCACGTCGTCGGGGGACAGCCGGCCCTGGCGGCCCAGCAACACGGCCACCTTGCGGGCCTCGGCGAGCGCGGACGCTTCGTCCTTCGTGGTCGCATGGACGACGCCGGAGCGGCGCCCATGCGAGTCGGGGCCTCCCAGGCTGACCATGTCGACCTGCTCGCCGGTGACCGAGCGGACGACCTCCGGGCCGGTGCCGAAGATCCGCCCGGCGCCGGACATGATCACCACATCGGTGAGGGCCGGGCCGAAGGCACCGCCACCGGCGGCCGGGCCGAGCACGACCGAGATCTGCGGCACCCGGCCCGACGCCCGGACCATGGCCGCGAAGACCTGGCCGACGCCGTCGAGCGCCAGTACGCCCTCCGGCAGCCGGGCCCCACCGGACTGCCACAAGCCGATCACCGGCAGGCGTTCGCGTACGGCGGTGTCGATCGCGTCGGCGATGTGACGGCCGCCTTCGAAGCCCATCGCGCCGCCCATCCGGGTCGCGTCGGTGGCGTACGCGATGACCGGCATGCCGTCGACCTCACCGCGCCCGCACAGTACGCCGGAGCCGTCGACCGGGCTCACCGTCCGCAGCGTTCCCGGGTCGAACAGCGCCGCCAGGCGTACCTGCGGGTCGCGGTGGTCCACTGCGGACTCGTCGACGGCGGCGGCGGTCATGGCCTCTCCGTGGTGCCGATCAAGCGCGGGCGAACAGCAGGGCCACGTTGTGCCCGCCGAAGCCGAACGAGTTGTTCAGCGCCGCCGGGATGTCCATGTGCCGGGGCTTGTGCGCGGCGACGTCGAGCGTCAGCCCGTCGTCGGGGTCGTCGAGGTTGATCGTCGGCGGAATCACGCTCTCGCGGACCGCCAGGATCGTCGCGATCGACTCCAGCGCACCGGCCGCGCCCAGCAGGTGACCGGTCATCGACTTGATCGCGGTCAGCACCGGGTGGTCGCCGATGATCCGGCGTACGCCGATGACCTCGGCCATGTCGCCGACCGGCGTCGACGTGGCGTGCGCGTTGACGTGCTTGATGTCCACCGCGGCGATACCGCTGTCGCGAATGGCGGCCTGCATCGCCCGGCCACCGCCCTCGCTCTCCGGGTGCGGCTGGACGATGTCGAAGCCGTCCGAGGTCATGCCGGCCCCGGCCAGCACCGCGTGTACGCGGGCACCGCGCGCCCTGGCGTACTCGGCCGATTCGAGGATCACGATCGCCGCGCCCTCGCCGAGGACGAAGCCGTCGCGGCCCTTGTCCCACGGGCGGGACGCCTTCTCCGGCTCGTCGTTGCGGGTCGACATGGCCCGCATCGCGGCGAAGCCGGCGATCGGCAGCGGATGGATGACGGCTTCGGTGCCGCCGGCGATGACGACGTCGGCCCGGCCGGACCGGATGATGTCCATGCCCCACGCGATGGCCTCGGCGCCGGTCGCGCACGCGCTGGTCGGCGCGTGTACGCCGGCCTTGGCGCCGTACTCGAGGCCGACGAAGGCGGCGGGGCCGTTCGGCATCAGCATCGGCACCGTGAACGGGCTGACCCGCCGCGGGCCGGACTGCTCCAGGATGTCGTCCTGAGCGAGCAGGGTCTGCGCCCCGCCGATGCCGGAGCCGACCACTACCGCCAGTCGCTCGGCATCGACGCCGGCGTCGGCCAGCCCGGAGTCCTTCCACGCCTCCGCGGCGGCGATCAGCGCCAGCGCCTCGGACCGGTCGAGCTTGCGCAGGCGTACCCGGTCCAGCACCTCCGCGGGCTCGACGGCGATCTGCGCCGCGATCCGCACGGGCAACTGCTCGGCCCACTCCTGGGTCAGCGGGCTGACTCCGGAGCGGCCGGCGATCATGGCGTCCCAGGTGGACGCGACGTCCCCGCCGAGCGGGGACGTCGCGCCGAGCCCGGTGACGACTACGTCACGACGAGACAAGGGAAAACTCAGCCCTTCAGGATGAAAGCGACGGCGTCGCCCACGGTCTTGAGGTTCTGGACCTCGTCGTCGGGGATCTTCACGCCGAACTTCTCCTCGGCCGCGACGACGACCTCGACCATCGACAGCGAGTCGACGTCCAGGTCCTCGGTGAAGGATTTGTCCTCGGCGACGTCGTCCGGGTTCACCCCGGCGACCTCCTCCAGGATCTCGGCGAGGCCGGCGGTGATCTCTTCGCGGGTCATGTTGTTCCCTCTCATCTGGTGCGGGTGGTGAACCGGCCTCGGTGACCGGTCGTCTGGGTTACGGGCAGCGGATGACCTGACCGGCGTAGGTCAGGCCGCCGCCGAAGCCGATCAGCAGCACCGGGCTGCCCGACTTCACCTCGCCGCGCTCGACCATCTTCGACAGCGCCAGCGGGATGCTCGCGGCCGACGTGTTGCCGGACTCGACGATGTCGCGGGCGATGATGGCGTTGACCGCGCCGAGCTTGCGGGCCAGCGGTTCGATGATGCGCAGGTTGGCCTGATGCGGCACGAACGCGGCGATGTCGGCCGGGTCATAGCCGGCCTTCTCGCACACCTCGCGGGCCAGTGGCGGGATCGCCGTCGTGGCCCAGCGGAACACGGCCTGGCCGTCCTGTTCGATGTAGGGGCGCCAGCCCTCGATGCGGATCGCCTCGCTGGGCGCCGAGCCCCAGACGACGGGGCTGACCCCGTCGGGCTCGCCCTCGGCGGTGGCGGTCACGACCGCGGCACCGGCGCCGTCACCGAAGATGACGGCGGTCTTGCGATCGGTCCAGTCGGTGATCTCGGAGAGCTTCTCCACGCCGATCACGATCGCGGTACGGGCCGCACCCGCCCGGATCGCGTGGTCGGCGTTGGCCAGGGCGTAGGAGAAACCCGAACACGCGGTGTTGAGGTCGAACGCAGCCGGCGTACCGAGGCCCAGTTTCAGGGCGACCCGGCAGGCCACGTTCGGGCTGCGGTCGGCCGACGAGCACGTCGCGACGATCACCAGGTCGACGTCCTCGGCGGTGAAGCCGCTGGCCGCCAGCGCCTTCTCGGCCGCGGCCGCGGCCATGTCGGCGACGGTCTCGGAGTCGGCGATGCGCCGTTCCTTGATGCCGACCCGGGACTGGATCCACTCGTCGTTGGTGTCGACCATCTGCGCGAGGTCGTCGTTGGTGAGCACGCGCGCGGGCTGGTAGTGCCCGAGAGAAACGATCTTGCTGCCCATCAGGCGGACGCTCCTTCGATGCGGGCCTCGTGGCTGGGCGCGCCGCCGTGGCGCAGGATGAGGTCGCGGGCCTGGCCGAGATCGTCGGGGGTGTTGACGGTCACGATCTCCAGCCCCTTCACCGCGCGCTTGACCAGCCCGGCGAGGGTACCCGCCGGTGGCAGCTCGATGACCGCGGTCACGCCGGTCTGCGGCAGTGCCGCCATGACCAGATCCCAGCGCACCGGCGCGGTGACCTGGCGGACGAGGCGGCTCAGCAGCTCGGCGCCGCTCGACACGGCGGCACCGTCGGCGTTGGACAGCAAGATCTTCGCCGGGTCGGACGGGATGATGCCGCCGGCGACGGCACCCAGAGCCTGTTCGGCCGGGGCCATGTACGGGGTGTGGAAGGCGCCGGCGACCGACAGCTTGATCACCTTCGCCTTGGCCGGCGGCTCGGCGGAGAGCTTCTCCAAGCCGTCGATCGCACCGGCCGCCACGATCTGGCCCGCACCGTTGCGGTTGGCCGGGTAAAGCCCGTTCTCGGCGATGGCGGCGAGCACCTCGGACTCCTCGCCACCGAGGACGGCGGACATGCCGGTCGGCTCCAGGGCGCAGGCGGCGGCCATCTCCCGGCCGCGTACGCCGGCGAAGGCGACCGCGTTCTCGGGTGCCAGCACACCGGCGATGGCAGCGGCGCCGATCTCACCGACGCTGTGCCCGGCGACCACGCCGGCCGCGGGCAGCTGGAGCTGGCCGGCGGCGATGAGTGCGGCCGCCGTCAGCAGCGGCTGGGTCTTGGCGGTGTCCTTGATCTCTTCCGCGTCGGCGGTGGTGCCCAGGTGAATCAGGTCCGCCCCGGCGACGTCCGACCACGCGCGGAGCTGGGCCTCGACGCCGTCGAGGGTGAGCCACGGGATCAGGAAGCCGGGTTTCTGGGCGCCCTGGCCGGGCGAGAGAACTGCGAGCACGTATTCCACCCTGAACGATCAGCACTGGTGGCGCCGTTGCCGCGCGCCACCAAATCCACCTGGTGCGTTTGTAGCATCTCCACAAAGATTGACGTGTGATGTCGCACTCATGTCCGGATCGTGAATCGCGATCGAGGCCGTTACGCCTGCTTACGCCGTGGGAGCGGGTTCAAGGCGGCCGAGGGCCAGAGCGATCCGGAGGGCGAATGCATCGCGCGGTTGCAAGGGTGCGTACCCGGTGATTTCGGCCACTCGCCGCATGCGGTAGCGGACCGTGTTGGGGTGGACGAACAGCGCCCGAGCGGTGGCCTCCAGCGCGCCGCCGTGGGTCAGGAAGGCATCGAGCGTCTCCAGCAGCTCGCCGCCGGCCCGCGAGACCGAGCCGAAGACGTCCTGCCGCAGCACGCGCCGGGCGTCGGCGTCCCCGGCGAGGGCCCGCTCGGGCAGCAGATCCTCGGCCGAGACCGGGCGCGGTGCGGCGGGCCAGGCGGCGGCGGCCCGGAACCCGGCCAGCGCGGCCCGAGCCGATGTGGTCGCCTCGTCTAGCGACGGAACCGCCGGGCCGACGACGATCGGGCCGTCCCCGAAGCCGGCCGCGAGCTTCTGGGCGGCGGCGAGGGGGTCGGCCGCACCCCCGACGACGATCACCAGGCGATCTCCGTGTACGCCGCCGAAGACCTCGACGCCGATCCGCCGGGCCAGCCGGTGTACGCCCAGCAGAACAGCAGCGGCCTCCCCGCCCGGCGAGCGCCCGACGGCCACCGCCACCGGCGGCGCATCCGACCAGCCCAGGGCGGCGGCCCGGCTGGCGAGCACGTCGGAGGAGTCGCCGCGCAGCAGGGCGTCGACGAGAAGGGCCTGGAGGCGGGCGTCCCATGTACCTCGGGTTTCGGCGGCGCGGGCGTACACGCGGGCCGCTGCGAAGGCCACCTCCCGCGAATAGCGCAGGATCGCCTCGCGCAGTACGCCCTCCTCGCCGGGTGCGGCCAGCGTCGGCACCTGCTCCTCGACGACGTCGATGGTGACCTTGATGAGGGCCACGGTCTGCTGAAGGCTGATCATCCGGGCCAGGGCCCGGGGCGCCGCATCGAAGATCTCCTCCGACACATCCTGCGTACGCCTCGTCTGATCGTCGCGGCGCAGCCATTCGACGAGCGACTGCACGCCCGACTGAGCCACGAGCATGACCCACGCGCGCTGGTCGGCCGGCATGCCCCGGAACCAGGGCAGCACCTCGTCCATGCGGGCCACGCTCGCGGTCGCCAGCGATCCGGCGGCGCGCTCGATCCGCTTGAGCGACAGCGTGGGCGTGTTGGTCATGTCCTACAGCATGTCATGTCGGGTTTCGACAAGAGCCGGCTCGACTTCGCCGGGCGGGTGCCGCCGCGAGAACGCGATCACGCCGATGACGGTCGCCACGACGACCAGGAACACGCCCGCTGCGAGCGCCCACGGCCACCACGTGATGCCCGGGGTCTCGGCCCGCGCGTGCATGGTCAGGCTCTGCCCGGCCTTCGGTGACCACGTCACGGTACGCCCGCTGAGCACGCCGTTGCTCTCGACGACCCGGCCCGGGAAGGTGACCGACACGGAAAACGCGAAGAGATTGGCGAAGCGCTGCACCGCCGGGTCGGTGAGGTTGACCGTACGCAGGTCGGCGACGCCGTCGAGCAGGTAGCTGCCGCCCTCGTGGGCGAGTTTCACCGAGACCTGTTCGGTGCCGTGGAAGTCCTTCAGCGGTACGCCGGTGAAGACGTAGCGGCGCCCGACGAACGTGTCGTCCTCGTAGGGTTCGGTGAGCGTACCCGCGGCGATGTCCTCGGGCTTGAGGCTGATGGTCGCGACGAGCTGCTCCTCGGACTTGCCGGTCAGCGGGGCGAGCCGCTTGTCGAGCGCCATGACGACGGCACCGCTGACCGTGTCGTCCTCATTGATCGCCACCTGGGCGTTCAGCTTCATGCAGCCGCTGAGGGCGAGGACCAACGCGAGAGCGGCGAGGGCACGCAGGCGAAGCATCCGGCAAGTATGCGGCAGAGTGGCCGGCCCCGCGCGGGGGCGGGACTCAGACCTTGCGGCGGATCAGATAGGCGATGCCGAACAGGCCGGCCGCGATCAGCACGACCAGCGCACCGTTGAGCGCGACGACCCGGCGCCATTCGCCGACGATCTCGTCGAGGTCGGCCGCGGCCTGCTTGGACGTCGCGACCACGCCGCCGCCGACGCCACCGGGCTGGTTGACCGGAGCGCCCGCGACCGGTACGCCCGCCTGCCGCAGCGCGCTGGCCATGGTGAGGTGGGCGTAGATCCACGTGGCGGTCGTCTTGCGCTTGTCCGGCTGAGCCGCCGGCCGGTACGCCCGCGAACCGCCGCTGGCCATCGGGTAGAGGTCATAGGTCTGCTTCGGTACGCCGTTGACCGCGATGACGGCCGTGTACTTCGGACCGAGCAGATCCGCCTTGGGGGAGGCGTTGACGCCGGACGCCGAGGCCAGCCAGTTGACCTCGCCGTAGACCGCGTCGAACCCGTCGCGATCCTTCTCGGCCGTGATGAGCAGGGGCTCGGCCAGCCCCGCGCCGGTGATGGTGACAGTGACCGGATTCTTCGGCGACGTGCTCGGCGAGGGTGCCGAGGCGTACGCCGGCCAGGCTGCGGCCGCGTAGAAACCGGCAGCCAGCATGGTGCCGACCACAAGACGTGCCACCGTGCGAAACATGTCGAGCCCCGTTTTCGAGTGAATGCCGGCGGAGGGGTGGACAACCCGGCCCCGGTAATAACCGGGAAACCGGGCTTTGAACCAGAAGACACCTTGAAGCTGGAGTTCGTTGCGGTAGTCAGATCACGATTACACAACGGTGCAAGCGCGATCGGTCGTTCAGGCAGCCGCTCGTAGACGGGCGAGTGTCCGCTCCCTTCCCAGAATCTCCAGGGATTCAAACAACGGCAGGCCGACGGTTCGGCCGGTCACCGCGACGCGTACGGGCGCCTGGGCCTTGCCCAGCTTGAGATCGTGCTGCTCACCGACGGACACCAACGTGTCCTTCAGTGTCTCGGCCGTCCAGTCTGGAAGGTTCTCGTACGCCGAGATCACGGCCGGCAGGATGGCCGAATCCTTGGCCGCCTTGGCGCGGGCCACCTCGTCGTGCGGTGGCTCGTCCAGGAAGAGAAAGTCCACATAGGAGACCACCTCGGAGAGCACGCCGATGCGGGTCTGCACCAGCTCGGCCACGGCCGCGAAGACCTGCGGGTCGTAGTCCTGCGGGCGCCACGGCGGCGCGGTGATGCCCCAGCCCTGCTCGGCGCGCTGCTCGGCGGTGAGGAACGGTCCGGTCAGCCACGGCTGGCAGGCGTCGGCAAACTCGGGGACGCTGAGCGCCCGGATGTACTCGCCGTTGAACGAGCGCAGCTTCTTCTCGTCGAAGAAGGCCGGCGACGGGTTGACGTCCTGGAGCCGGAACTCCTCCTCGATGACCCGCCACGGCACGATCTCGCGGTCGCCCGAGGGCGCCCAGCCCAGCAGCATCAGGTAGTTGCGCATGGTCGAGGCGAGGTAGCCCTCGTCGCGGTACATCTCCAGGGCCACCTTGTCGCGGCGCTTGGACAGCTTCTGCCGCTTCTCGTTGACCACGAGCGGCACGTGGGCCCACACCGGCGGCGTGACCCCCAGAGCCTCCCAGAGCAGCTGCTGCTTGGGGGTGTTGGGCAGGTGCTCCTCGGCCCGTATCACGTGCGTGATGCCCTGCGTGATGTCGTCGACGACGTTGGCCAGTAAGAAGACCGGCGAGCCGTCGCTGCGCGCGATCACGAAGTCCTCGATGAGCTTGTTGTCGAAGGCCGGCTCGCCGCGGATCAGGTCCACGACCTTCGTCTCGCCCTCGTCCGGCGTGAGGAACCGCAGGGCGCGGCCCTCGCCCGGACCCAGTGCGCGGTCTCGGCAAAAGCCGTCGTAGCCGGCGTACTGGCTGCCCGTGCGGGTCCGAAGCGTGTCGCGCGTGCAATCGCAGTAGTACGCCCGCCCGCGGTCGTACAGCGTCGCGGCCGCCTTGATCTGCTCGGGGGCGTTCTCGGATTGGTAGTACGGGCCCTCATAGGTGCCGCGCTTGATTCCGATCCAGTCCAGAGCGTTGAGGATGCCCTCGGTCCACTCCGGCCGGTTGCGCGCCGCGTCGGTGTCCTCGATGCGCAGGACGAAGTCGCCGCCGGCCTGCTTGGCGACGATCCAGTTCTGCAGCGCCGAGCGGGCACCGCCGACGTGGAAGATACCGGTCGGAGAAGGGGCAAAGCGTACGCGTACCGTCACGCTCACCAGGGTAGACGGCGACGGTGCGGCGGGCGAAACGGGTTACACGCGGTGGCGTTCCCGGGCGGCTTCCAGATGCCGCCGCATGGCGCCGGCCGCGCCGGATTCGTCGCGCGCGTGGATCGCGGCCACGATCGCGTCATGCTCGGCCTGGGTCGAGGCGGCGCCGGGGAAGGAGATCCGGTGGACGTGCAGGTGAGCGTGCAACCGCGTGATCGCGTCGCGCAGCACGGGATTGCCCGATGCGGCCGCGACGGCGTCGTGGAAGGCGGCATCGGCCGCGGTGAACGCGGCGTGGCCGGCGTACCCAGGATCATCGGTCGGGGCCGGCATGGGCGGGAACGCCACATCCGACGCCGGATCCCAGGTCCGGGCCGCCCGTCCGGCGGCGGCGCACTCCAGCAGCAGGCGTACCTCGAACAGGTTTTCGTACTCGGCCCGGGTGAGCAGGGGAGTGGTCGTGTACCCGGCCATCGGCCGCTTGACCACCAGACCGTCGGCTTCGAGGCGGGCCAGGGCCTCGCGGACCGGCGTGGGCGAGACGTCCAGCTGGCGGCTGACGGCGTCGATCGTCACCCGGCGGCCGGGCGCGATGGCGTGATCCATGATGAGAGCCTTGATTGACTCGTAGACCTCGTCGCTGAGGGTGCCCCGGCTGCCCATCCGACCGCCTTCCGTGCTGGCCGCCATATCCTATAGGATCGGCGAGCGATCCTATAGGATTTCGGACGGAGGCTTACCGGTGATACCGGACAAGCTCGTGCCGCTCGGCGCAACCGGGCTGCAGGTCACCGAACTCGGCCTGGGCCTGGCCCCGATCGGCGGCCTGTACGCCGACGTCGACGACGAGCAGGCCCGCGCGGCCGTCGACCGCGGCTGGGACCACGGGCTGCGGTTGTTCGACACCGCACCGCTGTACGGCTACGGGCGCAGCGAACGGCGTACGGGGGCGGCGTTGCGGTGCCGGGCCGGTCATGTGCTGTCCACAAAGGTCGGCCGGGTCCTGCACACGACCGGCAGCGGGGACGGCGGGCAGGAGTTCTGGGCCGGGGTGGATCCGGCCGTCACGCCCGTCTTCGACTACTCGGCGGCCGGCGTACGCCGCTCGCTGGCGGACAGCCTCGAACGCCTCGGTGTGGACCGCGTCGACATCGCGCACCTGCACGATCCCGACGACCATCTGGACGAGGCCGTCGCGCAGGCGTACCCGGAAATGGTCCGCATGAAGAGCGAGGGGCTCATCGGCGCGATCGGCGCCGGGGCCAACAGCGGCGCGGTGCTGGCCTACCTGCTGGAGCGGGTGGAGCTGGACGTCGTGCTCCTGGCCGGCCGCTACACGCTGCTCGACCGCGCCGGCCGGGCGCTGCTGGACCTGGCCGCGCGCCAGGGCGTGCCGGTGATCGCGGCGGGGGTCTTCAACTCCGGCATCCTCGCCGATCCGCAGCCGGGTGCGCGGTTCAACTACTCCGAAGCCGATCCGGCGCTCGTGGCTCGGGCGTTGGCGCTGAAGGAACTCTGCGAAGCAGCCGGCGTTCCGCTGCGGGCCGCGGCGATCCAGTTCGCCGCTCGGCATCCCGCTGTGGCCACCGTCTTAGTGGGCGTACGCGCAGCGCAAGAGGTGGACGACGCGGTGGCGATGGCCGCTCACCCCATTCCGGACGAGCTGTGGGACCGGTTGGGTTGATGAGTCGCGGGCCCGAGGAGATCGCGCCGGGATCCACCGATCCGCCGGCTCCGAGCCGCGCGATCCCCGCCGGTGTTACCGACGGGCATCATCATCTTTGGACGGCCGGGTACGCGTGGCTGGCCGATCCGGCGCTGGCCCCGATCCGCCGTGACTACACAGTGGACGATTTGCTGGCGGTGCTGGACGAGGCGGGCGTCGACCGGACGGTCCTGGTCGAAGCAGGGCGCGAGGACAGCGCCGAGACGACGGAGTTCCTCCGGATCGCGGCTCGGACACCGCGGATCGCCGCGGTCGTCGGCTGGGCCGATCCGCTCGATCCCCGGCTCGCCGCGACCATCGCGGCGCACCGCGCGGGGGAAGGCGGCCCGAAGCTAGCCGGCCTGCGCAGCCAGATCCAGGGCGACCCCGATCCGGACGCGTTGCGGCGCCCGCCGATCCAGGCCGGCCTGGCGGCGATCGCCGACGCCGGGCTCGTCTTCGATCTCGTGATCCGGGCCGACCAGCTGCCCGGCGCCATCGACGCCGCGAAAGCCTTGCCGCACGCCCGTTTCGTCCTCGACCATCTGGCCAAGCCGCCGATCCGCACCGGCGTACCGCCGCGGTGGCACGACGACCTGGCCCGGCTGGCCGAGTGCCCCAACGTCACGGCGAAGATCTCCGGCTTGGTCACCGAGGCGGACTGGTCGGCGTGGACGCCGGACGGCATCGCGCCGGTCGTGCAGGCCGCCCTCGGCGCGTTCGGCTCCGACCGCCTTATGTGGGGCTCGGACTGGCCGGTCGTCGAGCTGGCCGGCGGCTACCGGCGATGGCTGGACACCGCCCGCTCGCTGGTGCCCGCCGCCGTACACCCGGCCGTCTTCGGTGGCACCGCCGCCCGTATCTACGGATTGGATTGACCCATGAAGTTCCTCAGAGTCGGCCCGGCCGGTGCCGAGCGGCCGGTGCTGCTGACCGGCGGCCGGCACTACGACCTCTCGCCGCTGACGTCCGATGTAGACGGTGCCTTCCTGGCCCGGCTGGCCGATGGAGCGGCGTTCGACGTTGACCGGCTCAGCGGGATCGACATCGGCGGCCAGCGGATCGGTGCCCCGATCGCGCGGCCCGGTGCGATCGTGTGCATCGGGCTCAACTACTCCGCGCACGCAGCCGAGTCCGGTGTGGCGGAACCGAAGTATCCGGTGGTCTTCTACAAGGCGCCGAACACCATGGTCGGCCCGGAGGACGAGATCATGATTCCGCGGGGCTCGGCGAAGACCGACTGGGAGGTCGAGCTGGCCGTCGTCATCGGCCGCCGGGCCCGCTACCTGGCCGGCCGCGAGGAAGCCCTGGCCTGCATCGCCGGGTACGCCCTCGCCAACGACGTCTCCGAGCGCGCGTACCAGCTGGAGATCTCCGGCGGGCAGTGGTCCAAGGGCAAGAGCTGCGAGACCTTCAACCCGATGGGACCGTGGCTGGTGACACCGGACGAGCTGCCCCTTGGCGGGGCCGGATTGCGGCTGCGCAGCTGGGTCAACGGCGAACCTCGCCAGGACTCCCGCACCGACGACATGATCTTCGACGTCGCGCATCTGATCCATCATCTGTCGCAGCACATGGTGCTCGACCCGGGCGACGTCATCAACACCGGTACGCCCCCCGGCGTGGCGCTGTCGGGCCGGTACGCGTACCTCGCGCCGGGCGACGTGGTCGAGACGGAAATCGAAGGGTTGGGCCGGCAGCGTTCGAGAGTGGTAGCCGCATGAGGATCGCCGACCTCACGGTGTCCGATATCCGCTTCCCGACCTCGCGCAGCCTCGACGGCTCCGACGCGATGAACCCCGATCCCGACTACTCCGCGGCGCACGTCCAGCTCGTCACCGAGGACGGAGACCGCGGATACGGCTTCACCTTCACCATCGGGCGCGGCAACGAGGTGTGCGTGGCCGCGATCGAAGCGATGAGGGGCTTCGTCGTCGGCCACGACCTCGACCTCGGCGACCTCGGCGAGTACGCCCGCCGCCTCACCCACGACTCGCAGCTGCGCTGGCTGGGTCCGGAGAAGGGCGTGATGCACCTGGCCGCCGCGGCGCTCATCAACGCCGCCTGGGACCTCGCCGGGCGGCGGGCGGGTCAGCCGGTGTGGCGCCTGCTGTCGGCGATGACGCCGGATCAGATCGTGGATCTCGTGGACTGGCGTTACCTCACCGACGCCCTCACCCCGGCGGCGGCTCGGGACCTGCTCTCCGCCCAGCGGGACGGCCGGCGAGAACGGATCGATCACCTGGTGGCGACGGGGTATCCGGCGTACACGACGTCGGCGGGGTGGCTCGGCTACGACGACGGCAAGGTGACCCGCCTGGCGAAGGCGGCGGTCGCCGACGGCTTCGAGATGATCAAACTGAAGGTCGGTGCCGACCGGGCCGACGATCTGCGGCGCCTGCGAGCGGCCCGCGCGGCCGTCGGCCCCGGCGTGCTGATCGCGGTGGACGCGAACCAGCGCTGGGACGTGCCGGACGCGATCGCGTGGATGACCGAACTGTCCACACTGGACCCCTACTGGATCGAGGAGCCGACCAGCCCCGACGACGTCCTCGGCCATGCGGCGATCCGGCAGGCCCTGCGGGCGGCGGCGCCGGGCGGGCGGCCGATCCGGGTCGTGACCGGTGAACACGTGCACAACCGGGTGATGTTCAAGCAGCTGCTCCAGGCCGGGGCGATCGACGCGGTGCAGATCGACGCCTGCCGCGTCGGCGGGGTCAACGAGAACGTCGCCATCCTGCTTCTAGCGGCGGCGTACGGCGTACCGGTCTGCCCGCACGCCGGTGGTGTCGGCCTGTGCGAGCTGGTGCAGCACCTGTCGTTCTTCGATTACGCCGCCGTCTCGGGCTCGCTGGCCGGCCGCCACCTGGAGTACGTGGATCACCTGCACGAGCACTTCGAGGATCCGGTCGTCATCCGCGACGGCCGGTACCAGGCGCCGACCCGGCCCGGTTTCTCCGCGCGCATGCACGCCGGCTCCATCGAGCGGTACGCGTACCCGCACGGATCGCAGTGGCGCTAGTCGAGGCAGTTGTGTAACCGCGGTGCGGAATTAGCGATCGGTCCAGTACGCGGCCGCCGAGACCATCGCCCACTCCCGTTCCGGATCGGCTCGGTAGAGCGGATTCATGGCGAACACCACCAGGCGAGCGGTTCCGGCGGCGGACTGGCCGTGCACGATCACGGCCGAGGCCGGCGCCGACGCGGACTGCTCGTCCTGCTTCCAGAAGCCGGACGCGACGATGTTCGACCAGGGCAGGCCGGGCAGCCGGCCGTCGACCGTCCACGTCGCCGGGACGGCGGTCAGCCAGGTCGGCGGGTCCATGATGGCGGTGTCGCGGGCGGGGAAGGCGCCGACGATCGGGCTCTGCGCGCCGGACAGGTTGTCCCAGTTGACGATCGCGCTGCGGCCGGCACCCGAGCGGGCCGCGGCCGCGAGCCCGCTGACGAGCCCGCCGCTGGTGAGGAAGGCGGCCCCGTTGGTTCCGGCGCCGAGGTATCCACCACCGGCCGCGAAGAACGCTTGCAGCCGGGTGCGGGCGGTGCCGTTGGCCGCCGACGGGTACGCCCCGGTGTTCCAGATCAGGTCGTACGCGGGCAGCGGATCCGTGGCGGCCGAGTTGAGGGCCGCGGTGGACATGAAGTCGGTCGGGAAGCCGAGATTGCGCAGCGACCACACGTCCTGGTTCGCCGCACCGGTCAGCACCAGGATGCGGGGTACGCCGTCGATCGCTTCCAGCGTGGGCGGCGGCGAGCTGGCGGTGAGCCGGTGGAACCACAGGTCGTTGGCGCGACCGGCCGCGGCCAGCTGCACCTTGCTCGCCGCATCGGCCGGGAAGATGACCGATCCGGCCGGCAGGACCCCAGCCGTGGCGCTGCTGAACGACGAGGTCGCCAGCTGCGCCGGTACGCCGGCCGCGACGAGCTGGTTCAGCGCCCGGACCGCGGTCGGCGAGTCGACGGCCAGCGCGTAGTGGTCGGCCGGTCCCGGCTCGACCCCGCCGGTCAGGTGACCCGACCGCGTGACCCGGTTGGTCTGCGGCGCGAACTGTGCGCCCCGGGGGATGAGGACGACGTCGGCGCCCCACAGGAATCCGTGGCTCCACGCGGCCGGTGGCGCGTAGAGCTGGCCGATCTCGTCGGAGATGTCGACGCCGATGCCCAGGGCGGTGTCCACGAGGCCGCGGCGGGCCTGGGTCATCGGGATGACGTACGTACCCTTCGGGTAGTCGTGGCCGTCGAACGTGAACGCCTGCTTGGCTTCCTCGACGACGACCCCGTTGGCCAGCAGCCAGTCCACGAGCCGGTTGGCCTCGGGCTCGCTGCGCTGGCCGGCTCCCATCGGGATGACGAACGCGGTGGGGTACTCGTGCATCCAGTTGTTGGCCTCGTCGAACGGCGGCGGGCAGCACTGCGGCCGGGGCGCGTTCTCCACACCGCGCCGGTAGAACGTCAGCTGGTCGGCCATCAGGTCGGCGCGGTTGGCGACGTCGAACAGCAGGGTCGACCAGACGACCGCGTACTGCGCCAGCCGGGAGCCGAGCCGGCCCAGCTTCTCCGGCGGCAGGGTGGTGCCGGGCACCGCGCAGGCCTGATCGGTCCGGTTGCACATCTCCACAGTGGACGCGTTCAGGCCGACGTGCTGGGCGTACATCGCGGTGTAGAAGGGGCCCCAGTCGTCCCAGCCCTCGGCGACGGCCGGTCCGGGCGGGTTGCCGTCCGAGCACAGGCCGTTCGGGCCGGCCGGCTCGCCGTCGGCGCACCAATCGTTGATCGGGCGCGTGATGTCCAGGCCGACCGCCGCCAGCGCCGCTTCGTTCGCGTCGATGCGCGACTGGTTCCAGCGCAGCCACAGGTCGTACTCGATGCTCGGATTGTGCGGTTTGGTGGTCGCCTCGACCAGCGTGGGCGTGACGTAGCCGTGCAGGTCGAGCACGTCCGGCGGCAGCCACTCCTGCATGACGCCGACCGAGGCCCGAGCCTCCGGCTGCGACTGGGTGAGGTAGTCGCGGTTGAGGTCGAATCCGTTGCCGTTGGCGCGAGTTCCGGCGATGCGGCCGTCCGGGTTCTGGATCACGTTGACCAGGACCACGGCGTGGTCGAGGATCCGGTCGACGTCCGGATCGGTGCCGTACGGCGTCGTGGCGAGCCGCTCGATGACCTGGATCGCGGCGTCGACGCCCTCGTACTCGTTGCCGTGGATGCCGGCCTGGATGAACAGCGGCACCTTGACGTTGTCGCCGTACCCGGCGAGCAGCTGCTGCCCGGCGGCGGGGTCGGTCAGCGCGATCTTGCGGACCTGCTGCCACGCCTGGAAGTCCTTGCGCTGCCGCGGGGTGTCCAGCGCGTTGACGGTCACCAGGAACATGTCCTTGCCCAGGGCCGAGGCGCCGAGAACGTCCACGGTCATCCGCCCGTTGCTGCGCGCCGCGATCGCTTCAATGGTGCAGCCGATCGCGTAGTGCGGGATATGGGCGAAGCTGCCCGGTGGATCGGACGGCTGCGTACCGTCGGGCAGGGCCGCGGCCGAGTCCGGCTCGGGCGTACCGCACCAGGCCGGAGCGGCATGCGCGGGCGTTGCGGGAACGATCGGTATGGCCATGATCGCAACGGCCAGCAGGACACGTGGCAACTTGCTCCGACGAGACATCGACACCCTCCCAGGCCCGGGGGTCAGTTGGATGAGCGTAACGAGCTATATGGATATGCGGCAACCGCTCGGCAGTAGGCTTTCGAGGTGCTTCGCATCGGCGTACTCGGCGCGGCCCGCATCGCGCCCATCGCCCCCGCCCGGTCCGTCGGAGGCGACCCGGCCGGGCTGCCGCTGCGGGGTACGCGGTGACACCGCTGGCTTTGGTCGTGCGCGGGGGACTGGCCCTGCACCAGCCCGTCGAGGCGACCGACAGCTTCCTGCCCTTCCTGCGCGCCAGCGGGTTCGCCGTCGAGACAGCGGATACGCTCGACGTCTATCTGGACGACCGCCTCTTACGGCGTACCCGTGTGATCGTGAACTGCTGGACGGACGGCGACCTGACCGCGGACCAGGCGGCCGGGCTGGACCGGGCGATCCGCGCGGGCACCGGATACGCGGGCTGGCACGGCGGCATCGTCGCGGCCTTCGCGCGGCGCGAGTATCACTGGATCACCGGCGGGCTCTTCATCGGCCACCCGGGCGACTTCGTGCCGCACACGCTGACGGTGACGCGCCCCGATCACCCGATCACCGCGGGCATCGCGACCGTGGCGTTGACCACCGAGCGGTACTGGGTTCTCACCGATCCGCTCAACGAGGTGCTGGCCACGATCACGTTCGACGCGCAGGAGCCGTGGCACGAGACGGTCACCCACCCAGCGGTGTGGACCCGGCGGTGGGGCGCGGGCCGGGTCTTCGTGTCGACGGTCGGACACCACCTTCCCGACCTGGCCGTCCCGGCGATCCGGCGACTGACCGAACGGGGCATCCTTTGGGCCGCCGGAGTCGTTTCCGCAGCCTGAGCCGGGGTAAGGGCCCGGCATGGCGAGGATGCAGACGCGTCGCGGGAACGGCTCAGGGCGTTCGGCCGGTTCGGTGCTCATCGCCGAACGGTGGTTCCGCCAGCCCGATCTCGCTGCGCTGCGGGCCGTGGTCATGTCTATGGCCGTCCGGTCGGGCGCCTCGATCGACCAGGGCGAAGCGCTGGTCATCGTGGCCAACGAGCTGGCCACCAACGCCGTCATGCACGGCGGTGGCGGGGGCCGCCTGCGGTTGTGGCGCGGGCTGGGGAGCATCGTCTGCGAGGTCGTCGACGCCGGACCGGGCATCGTCTCACCGGACCTGGCCGCCGCCCGGCCGCGCCCGGCGGATCTGGCCGCCAGCGGCCGCGGTCTGTGGCTCGTCCGCCGGATCACCGAGGACGTCGAGATCGAGTCCGGGCCGGGCGGTGCGAAGGTTGCGGCTCGGCTGGCGCTGCCGCCGCGGCGGGCCGTTCCCATCGGCGGCGCCCACCGCCGATAGACGTCAGCTGCCGTTGCGGGCCGGCAACCGGACGACGCTGACGAAGAAGTCGTCGATCTGCCGCACGACCTGGATGAAGCGCGCGAAGTCCACCGGCTTCGTCACGTACGCGTTCGCGTGCAGCTGATAGCTGCGCAGGATGTCCTCCTCCGCGCCCGACGTCGTGAGCACCACGACGGGGATCGTCCGCAGGTTCTCGTCCGCCTTGATCTCGGCCAGCACCTGGCGGCCGTCGAACTTCGGCAGGTTCAGGTCCAGGAGCACCAGATCCGGGCGGGGCGCGTCGGCGTACTCGCCACGGCGGTTGAGGAAGTCCAGCGCCTGCTCGCCGTCGCGGGCGACGTGCAGGTTGTTGCGGACCTTGTTCTCCTCGAACGCCTCCCGGGTCATCAACTCGTCGCCCGGGTCGTCCTCGACGAGGAGGACTTCGATGGCCTGGCCCTCGGGTGGCGTCACGGCGTGAGCTCCTCTACATGTGCGGCGTGGCCGGTGATCTGTTCAGTACCCGGCTCGGGGCGGAAATCGCTCGCGGTGGCAAGATCTTCGGGCCGCACCGGCAGCGTGAACCGCAGGCGTGCGCCGTCAGCATAGTGGGTGTCCAGCCAGATGCGACCGCCGTGGAACTCGATGATTTTCTTGCAAAGGGCCAGGCCGATGCCCGTGCCGCCATACGAGTCGCGGGTATGCAGCCGCTGGAAGATGACGAAGATCTTGTCGGAGAACTGGGGATCGATGCCGATGCCATTGTCGGTCACGGCGAAGTGCCACTCGGCACCGGCCCGCTCGACTTCGATGCCGATCCGGGGCGGCACGTCGGACCGGCGGAATTTCACCGCGTTGTTCACCAGGTTCTGCCACAGCATCGTCATCAGCGTGGGCTCGCCGGCGATGGTCGGCAGGTGCGGTGGGCGCTCGACCGTCGCCGACTCCTCCTCCAGGCGGGTCGAGATCGCGTCCAGGGCCCGGTCGAGAACCCGGTCGAGAGCGACCTCGCTCTGCTTGTCGTGCATGCGGCCGACCCGCGAGAACGTCAGCAGATCGTTGATGAGCCCCTGCATCCGCTGGGCACCGTCGACGGCGAAGGCGATGTACTGCCTGCCCCGCTCGTCGAGGGAGTCGTTGTACCGGCGCTCGATGAGCTGGCAGAACGAGGAGACCTTGCGCAGCGGTTCCTGCAAGTCATGCGAGGCGACGTACGCGAACTGCTCCAGCTCGGCGTTGGATCGGGTCAGCTCGGCCGCCTGCGCCTCCAATTGGCGCCGGGTATCGGTGGCGGCGATCAGCTCCGCGGCGAGCCGCCGGCGCATGCCCTCGACGTCCTCGGCGAGCGCTCGGATGTCGGCCGGCCCGCTGGCCGAGATGCGGTGCGTGAAGTCGCCCGCGCTCACGCGGCGCGTACTGGCGCCGACCTTCTGCAGCGGCCCGAGGACGCCGACCCGCAGCAGCAGCCCGAACGCGAGACTCGTCAGCAGGAACGCGGCCAGCACCGCGGCGAGCGTCCAGTTGCGCTCGTTGCGGGTCGCGTTGACATCCGCGCGCAGCTGCGTACGCTCGGCCGTCAGCTGGGCGCTCAACGCGTCGGTCGTCGTGCGTACGCGGTCGAACAGGAGCTTGCCGCGGTCGAGCCGCTCGGCCAGGCCCTGCGTACGCCCGGCGGCGATGTCGGCGATGACCGGCTCGGCGTACTCGGTGCGCCACTGAAGCCCGGCCTGCTCGACGGTGTCGACCAGGATCAGGTCTCGCGGGCTGCCGGCGAGCAGGCTGCGGATGCTGGCCAGGGCCGTCCGCTCGTCGCCGATGCCCTGCTCGTACGGGCGCAGGAAGAACTGCTCCTGCCCCAGGACGTAGCCGTCGATGCCGGTCTGCTGGTTGAGCAGGGCCAGCTGGAGCTGCTGGGCGTTGCCGCGGGCCGGTGCCACCCGGTCGATCAGATCGTCGGTCAGATTCGAGGCGCGGACCAGCGTGTAGGTGCCGGAGATGCCGGCCACGAGGAAGACGATCAGCATGCCCAGGAGGCCGAACGAGATCAGCTGAGCGGCCGTGAGGCGCCGGTTCGGCGTACGGGCCTCGGCCGGGTCGGCACCGGTCATGAGCGGTCCCAGGCGATGCAGAGCATGGCCAGATCGTCGTGGTTGCGGCCCTGGTCGCCCGATTGGACCCGATCGAGCAACTCGGCCAGGAACCGCTCGGGTTCGGTGCCGTCCAGGCCCTTGCTCAACCGCACCAGCCCCTCGGTTCCCAGCCGCTGCCGGCCCTCACCGGCGAAGCACTCCACCAGGCCATCGGTGTACATCAGCAGCCCGCCGCGTACGGGCAGCGGTATGTGGGTCGTCTTCCACTCGCTCAGCTCCGGCAGCAGGCCGATGGGCGTACCGTGGTCGACCGCGCAGAGCGTGGCGCCGTCGCCGCACAGCAGCACGGGCTCCGGATGGCCGGCGCTGGTGACGGTCACCGCCGACCGATCCGCCGCGATCTCGGCGAAGCACATCGTCGCGAAAATGCCCGGTCCGGGCTGCTCGGCGACGCACAGCTGTTCCAGTACGCGCATCTGCTCCTCACCGTGTACGCCGGCCAGAACCAAGCTGCGCCAAGCGATCCGCAGGCACACGCCGAGCGCCGCCTCGTCGGGGCCGTGGCCGCAGACGTCGCCGACCATCGCGTAGACCGTGCCGTCGGCGGCCTGGACCGCGTCGAAGAAGTCCCCGCCGAGCAGGGTCCGCTCCCGGCCGGGCCGGTAGCGCGAGGCGATCCGCAGGCTGGCGTCGACCAGCAGCGGCCGGGGGAGCAGGCCGCGCTCCAGCCGCTGGTTCTCCGCGGTCAGCAGCTCCACCTCGTGCAGCCGCCGGTCGGCCTCCTGGGTTTGCCGGCGCTGCACGGCATAGCGGATGGCGCGAGTCAGCAGCTCGCCGTCGAGGCGGCTCTTGATGAGGTAGTCCTGAGCGCCCTCGGCTACCGCGGCCACCCCGGTCCGCACGTCGTCGAAGCCGGTCAATACCACCACCGCCGACTCCGGCGCGGCGTGCAGGACGCGGCGTACGCCGATCAGGCCCTTGGTGTCGGGCAGCCCGAGATCGAGCAGGATGCAGTCGTACGGCCGGATCAGCTCGGACTCGGCTGCTTCGAGCGTCTGCGACCAGGTGAGCGTGGCGGGAAGCGTGGCGTCGGCGAGGATCTCCTCGACGAGGAGCGCATCACCGGGATCGTCCTCGATCAGCAACAGGCGCATCGGCCGCCCGTCGGTCTGCCAGGTCATCGTGTTCCGTCCACACGCCCGTTGTCGTGCCGTGGTGGCCAGGGGTCCACCCACGGTTCACGGCGATCCCGGGGGTGGCGGATGGTGACCGCTTGTCTACCCTCCCGATGGGTTCGGGCAAACCCTCCGAGAGGTGGAGGCCACACTAGCCGATGCCACGTCCGGACCAAACATCTACCTAGTAGACCGTTAGGGCGGCGTCCACCGTGATCAGATCGGTCTCCGACGTGCGTACCTTGATCCGCAATTGCCAGGTCCCGGCCATCGGCATGGTGAGCCCGACCGAAATGTAGTCCCCTGGCCGCATTTTGCGCAGCGTCACCGGCAGCGGTCCGACGTCTTGCTCGGTAAGCCGCAGCGCTGCGGTCACTTCCGGCACGTCCCACGGTTTGCTCGCCGAGTCCATGATCGCGATGGTCAGCGTGCTCTCGCCGACGCGGGCCGGGTCGAGCTGGACGTACGCCCGCCCGCCGCCCTCCAGCGACAGCTGAGTGGCCACGATCTCCGGCCGGACGGCCGGCGACGGCGTACCCGTCACGGGTGCGGCAGCATCGGCCGCCGCGGCGGGCCGGGCCCCGGGTGGCGTGGCGACCAGCAGCGAGGTGATCGAGAGGATCGCGAGCCCGATCGCCATCTCGATCCCGACCGACCGGCGCAGCTGCCGGCGGGCCAGCCGCTCCCGCTCCACCTCGGCGCGGTCGGACCGGCGGGCCGACCGCGAGGGCCGCGATGGCCGCGTTGACCGGCGGGGCGCACCGGCGAGGGCCGGTTCGGCTTCGGCCGGCACTTCGTCCACAGTAGACGACTGAGCCGCGAACCGGCGATGTACCAGCGCGCGTGACATCCAGCCGAACCACAGCAGTACGCCGACCGTAGCGAGCTTGAAGACGAGCAGCCGGCCGTAGTTCGAACCGGACAGGGCGGCCAGCGAGCCGACTCCCCGCCAAGCTTGGTAGGTTCCGGTCACGACCAGCAGGCCCACACATATCGTGGCTATCCGGGAGAAGCGGGTCACTCCGCCGGCCACCTCGGCGGTGGACCGGGTATCGGCCCGCGAGAGCAGGGTGGCGACGAGGAAGGCCAGCCCGCCGAACCAGGCGGCCATCGCACCGAGATGGATCGCGTCGGACACCCGCGCCAGTGGATTGGCGTCGGCGTTGGCGTGTCCGGTGCCGATCCACGTCAGGGGAAGGGCAACTCCGAGCGCCGCCGCCACCCAGAGTGTCCATCGTGGACGCTCCTCGGGCCGCATGAGCAGAGCGAGGAAGACGCCGGCGAAGGCCAGCAGCAGGAGCCGGGCCGCGACGGACCGGCCGAAATCGGTGGCCAGAGTGTCGTCCAGCAACTGCATGTCGGCCAGCGAGCTGAGGGTGCCGCCGGTGGCGTACGGGCCCTGGACCAGGAGTACGGCCACCGCGCTCACGGCGCTGGTGACCCACCCGGCCAGGAGGATGCGCCGGGTCCGCCGCTGTGCCCACCCGGCCGGCCAGCAGGCGAACAGGAACAGCACGCCGCCGTAGAGCAGGGCCAGCCCGGCGAAGCTGAGCCATCGCAGCAACCAGTAGACCTTGGTCAGGCCGGGATCGGCGGTGACTTGGGCGCCGCTGTCGGGTAGCGGCGTGACTCGTATGTCGCCCACGCCGAAGGCGAATGCGCCGTGGATCGGGTGCGAGTCGGCCGAGACGACCCGCCACGAAACCGTGTAGGTACCGGTGGTCAGCCCGGCCGACACCGGCACGATCACTTCGCGTCCGGTCACGTCGATGCGGGCGGGGCCGGTCGGGCGTACGCTGCCCGCGCCGTCGAGGAGCCGGATTCCGTCGCGTACGGGCAGCACCCGTTCGCTGAACCGCAGCACGATCTCGGCCGGCGCGGAGTCGAGACGCGCGCCGTTGGCCGGCGTGGTGCCGACCAACTGCGCGTGCGCGTAAGCCGGGCTCGCAGGCCCGGCGAAGGGCCCGGCGAGGACGGCGACCAAGGCGATACCGATCGCCGCCCACCGCCGGTTCATAGCAATCCCCTCCTGGTTACTGGTTGATCGCGATGGGAACGCCGCCCTGGGTGGTGAGCCCGAAGGGCAGCGGCAGGACGCGGAAGATGCCCCAGATGCCGGCCTCGGCGAACGGGGATCGGGCGTCCTGGTACAGGTAGTCACCGGTGAAGCCGCCCGACCCACCGGCGGAGCTGAGCTCGACGTCGAGCGTCTCGCCCGCACCGACGGTGCGCGCGGTCATCAGCTGCGACCGCTTGTCGGTCGAACCGTTCCACATCTTCGGCTCGAGCGGGAAGTTGTGCCCGCCGATGGTGAAGGAGTGGAGCTGGTCCGAGGCGCCCACGGCGACCCGCCAGACCACCGGATCCTTCTCGTGCGTCAGGTAGATCGGAGTATCCGGATCTCCGTATAGCCCGGAGGTGAATCCGATGCCGTAGTTGCCGTTGACCGTCACCGCGGTGTAGTTGGCCGGGTTGGCGGTCAAGCCCAACCGGACGGTCAGCGGCTCACTGCGGTAGTTGACGGAGTTGTACGCCTTGTCCAGCGACCCCGCGTTGCCGGCCGTACCCGGCGGCGCACCCTCGACGGGTGGCGTCGGGATGTTGGCCGCGGTGACGCTGTTGATGCCGATCCCGGCCACCTGGTCGATGTACGGCACGATGCTGCGGCTGTACTGCTGATCGGTGGTCTGGACCTGCGTGGCGAACTCGCGGAAATCGTCATCGAAGCCCGGCGGCCGGATGACCGCCTGGGTGGCGGTCTTCGTGGAGCCGAGGGTGTCGCCGGTGAAGCTGTCTTGCCACGTCGAACCCTGCGGCTCGACGATCAGCATCCCGTACGCACCATGACGCAGCGAGCCGACGCTGCCCAGGTTCTGGAAGATGGTCGTGCCCAGTTCCTGGTCGGCGTAGTACTTGTAGGTGATGTTCTGTCCGATCGCGACGGTCGTGTCGGCGTTCAAGCCGATCGCCGCGCCGGAGGACAGCTGCTGGTTCTTGGACAGCTTGCCCAGTTCCAGCCCGGCCCGGGTGCCGCCGTAGAGCGAACCGCCGGTGAGCTGGTTCCGCAGGGTGATCGATAGGCAGTCGCCCTTGTTGGCCCGGATGACCAGCGGCTCGACCGGCTTGGTGCCGGCCACGATCCCGGACATGTCGGAGGTGAGCGAGTAGATCACCCCGCTGACGTCCGAGAACGGCGCCGTGGGCAGGGCCTTGTTGAAGACCGAGACGTCGTAGCTGCGCGACGGTACGCCGCTCGGGCAGGGGTTGGCCGTCGAGGTGACGACCGCGGTGTTGACCGAGCCGCTGGAGGTGTACGCCGACGCCGGGTTCGGACCCGGGTTCGTCTGCGTGTCACCTGTGGCCGCGGTCTGCCGCGGGAATCCGGTGCCGGTCGACGGTGTCCGGTTCGGCAGCGGCTTCAGGCTGCTCTGGAGCTTGTCGAACACCCGGAAGATGCCCCAGGCGCCGCTCTCCAGAGCGTATGTCCGCGTGCTGTAGTACAGGTAGTCACCCGGACTCCTCAGCGGACCGCCGGCGCCTCCGTCGAGCACGTAGTCGAACCGTTCGGAGATGCCTGTGGTGGCCGCATCCATCAGCTGGCCGTCGGCGTTGAAGCGTTCCATCCGGAACCGGTGTCCCTGGATGCGAAGCGCCTCGGCGCGCTCGTTCAAGCCGATCGTGCGGATCACCACGGGGTCACCGGCGTACGCCCGCAGCAGCGGTGTCATCGGATCGCCGTACTTCACCGACGAGAACACGTACGGGTCGACGGTGGAGACGGTGGCGCGTACCGAAGTGGCGTTGGCGCTGGCCGGATTGTCCGGTCCGCGGCTGAACGCATTCCGGCAGCGTTGCCCGTTGTACTCCTGTCTTTGCATGGTGGTCGCCGGATCCGATGGTGTCGCACCGGGTGGCGTACGCTCGCCGACCGGTTCGGCGCGCAGGTTGATCGAGCCCTCTTCGCACTCCTGGCCGAAGTTGAACGGGTTCAGACCACCTCCCGAGGCCGCCGTGAGCTCGTTGCGCCCGCGTCGTCCATTGTGGAGGAACACCATGAACTCCCGGAAGGAGCCGGACTGCCCGACGCCGACCGTGCCGGAGGTGTGGATGTCGACGATGGTGCCGCTCTTGACCGTCGCGCCCGTCACCGGGTCGCGGTAGGTGGAGCCGGCCGGCTCGATGATGTGCGCACCGAACAGGCCGTGCGCCCACGACTCGATGCCGTCGACGTGGTCGTGCCAGAAGACCGTGCCGGAGTCCACATCGGAGTACCAGCGGTACTGCACGAACTCCACGGTCACCGGCTCACCGGCGGCGTGCGACTTGACCAGGTTGCTGTCCAAGGTCAGCTGGTTGCCGGTGATCGCCGTGATCTTGCGGATCTCGATGTTCGGCGTACCCACGCCGATGCCGATCCCGATGCCCACCCGCAGCTGGCCGAGGGTCGACACGGTGATCTGGTTGGCCGCGTCGACCGAGGACAGCGTACGGCCGTCCCGGTTCATGCTGAAGGTCGACTGCTCGTACGCGAATCCGGTGATGACACCGTCGGACGCCCGCGGGTCGAACTGCACGAAGTGCGTGTGCATGTTCGTCTTGTCTTGCACCGCAGGGTTGAGCTGATGCCCGAAGGTGATCGACACACAGTCGCCGACGTTCGACCGGATCGTCAGCGGCTCCACCGGTTTCGTGCCGGCGAGGACGGCGTTCTTGTCCTCGTTGAGCACGAAGATCTCACCGTTGGCGTCGTTCTCCCGATGCGTGGCCTGGTAGGCGACGGATATCCCGGTGATGTCGTAACTTCGGCTCGGCGCGGACGCCGGGCACAGGCCGTCGGGTCTCGTCGAGGACGCCGTGTTGCCTAGGTACGGCGCTCCGGAGTGACCGTTGGGCGAGAACGGTGGTCGCATACCCAGGTGCGGTCGCAGCATCGGGTACGCCGGCCGCCCGTTGACCGGGTTGAACAGGATCTCGGGCCGCGCTCCCGGTGTCGGCGAGCGGTAGTTGGCCCAGACCGCCGTGGTCTCCGGTTCACCGAGGTAAACCGGTGCGGTCGCGGTACCCCCCTTCACCCAGTCCCAGACCGTCGCGTCGTCCGGGTCCGGGCCGGTGGCCAGGGTCCACCTGGCGCCCGGCGGCGGGAGCTGGCCCTCCACCAGCGCCTCCAGCGCGACCTGCGTGCTGGGGCTGGTGAGGTTGGCTTGCAGGACGACGGTCTTACCTTCGATGACGCGGCCGAGCAGTCCGGCCGAGTTCACCGCGGTCGGCGCCGGGGCGCGGCCCGGCAGCTTGGCCAGGGTCGCCTGGGCCGTGTCGAAGACCCGCCACATGCCCCACATGCCGGCGATGTAGTGGTGCGCGATGTGGCAGTGGTACAGGAAGTCGCCGGCCGCTTGCTGGCAGCCGCCCGCGCCACACTCGTGCTCCAGGGTCATGGCCTCCATCGGGCTGATCGTCTGCGAGTCCAGCCGGATGGACTTGGCGTTCTGGATCGGTACCTTGGTCAGGCCCGCATCCATCTGGGTGTTGTCCGCTCCCGGGTTCTGCCGCCAGCGGGTGGCACCACCGTGCAGGTGGTGCACATGCAGCTGCTCGAAGCCCGCGTGGACGAGCCGGGTCTTGGTCGGCTCGCCGAGGTACGAGCGGACGATCGGCGTGGCCGGGTCGCCGTACGGATAGGAGCTGTACGCGATCGACTCGTTGGCCTGCTGGGTCGCCAGCCCGCGCGGTGCCTCGTTCTGCAGCCGGCGGTAGAACGACTCCGACCGGTAGTTGAGGGCCCGGCTACCGGGGCGGTACGAGTTCGTGCCGCCACCGCCGGCCCGCGGGTTGGCCGGGTTCGGTGCCCCGGTGTCGATCATCGGCAGGGCCCGGCCGTTTTGCACCTGGTCACCCACCGGGGCCGCGTCGGCGTTCTCCCTCAACGGCCGGCGCAGGTTGAAGTTCTCGTCTCCGACCTCGTGGTAAATGATCACGGCTTCGCGGAAGGTGGGGCCGACCGACGGATCGACCATCGCCTCCCAGTTGTTCCAGTTGTTGTCGCTGGTCTTCTCCGCACCGCTGACGGGGTCGTACCACCGCGCGCCGGAGTCCTCGGCGACGAGCGTGCCGAAGAGGCCGTGCGCGGTCAACTGCACCGAGTCGCCGCCGCTGCGGAAGACCTTGGCGCCCTCGCCCATCAACGGATCGAGGAAGTACTTGTACTGCTTGGCCGGCCCGCCGGGCGCGGCCATGGTGATCGGGTTGTTGCCTACGGCCTGGCCGCCCTGGCCACCGGCGGCGTCGTAGGAGACGCCGGCGATGTCGATGGAGACGGGCGGTACGCCGCCGGGCTGGGTGACGACCGGGTTGCCGTTCGGCCCACCCCGGGGGGCGTTGACGAGCTTGTTGGTCAGGTTGATCACGACGCACTCGCCGAGGCGGGCGCGCAGCACGAGCGGCTGGATCGGGTCCTGGCCGAGGCCGTTGGAGACCTTCGCCGCCGTCGGGTCGTCGATCGGCAGGTTGGACGCGGCCTTAAGGGCCGCCTCCTGGGCGCGTACCTCGTCCTCCTTGTCGTTGAGGACGAACATGTAGCCGTACGGGTCGTGGTCGCCCGTGCGGTTGACGACGATGTCGATGTCGATCGCGCTGACGTTGAACACCCGTTGCGGCGCCGACGAGCATCCGCCGCTACCGCCGTCGATCGCCGCCTCGCCCGGCTCGGCCTGCGCTGGGCCGCCGGTCAGCGTGCCCGTGAGGGAGCCGATGACCAGCGTGAGAACCCAGGCGAAGGTGCTACCCAGCTTGACCGTGGGCAGAACCCAGCTGCGCCAAAGGTCACGCGATGCGGCTGCCCGCACGACGACCTCGGCGACAGCCAGCGCCAAGATGGCTATCTCCAGTTGCAGCGCTTGAGAGACCCCGTAGCCGAGCAGGCCGGCCGGGTCCGTCGCCGGGAGACCGGCGGCGCCGTGGTGCTCCCCGGTCGCCGGAGCGAGGGCACTGTGTGCGACCGCCTGGACGACCGCGAGCGGGACGTACAGCACCGTCAGCACGATCGTGACGGCCGCCGCTCGGGCCAGCGGTTGCCAGGTGCTCTGCATCGGATCCGCCGGGCGGCGCAGGCCGATGCGGTGTCCGAACGCGCCGACCAACCCGAGCGCCGCCGCGACTACCGGCAGTGCTAAGAGGAAGTCGATCGCTAGGAGCGGCGCGTGCTCCCATAACGAGCCCCGTACGCCGTAGATCGCAACATGCTGCCAGGCCACCGTTCCAGCTGCTAGGGCGATAGCCGACACCAGGTTGGATGTGGTTAGAGTAAAACTGTCGCCGTCAGTGGGGCCATGGACTCTCGCGGTTGATGGCCACACGGGCACAGTTGATGATTCGCGCATAGCGAGCCTCCTTGTCTATTGCGCGAGATCGCATCTGTCGGCGTGCGCCGGACCGGACCGCCGGCGGGGTACCGCCCGCCGGCGGACCGTGATTTCCGGTCCGCCAGTGAAGATGAGCACGTCATCTGGACTGGATCCGATAGACCTCCTTCGGGTGGGGTGGACGCAGCGGGGATCGGGGTTGTGCTGTGATCTCCGCTCGTAGGGGTGGACGGTTGGCTAGTGCCCGCCGTCGTGGTCCGGAACTCCGCCGGCCAGCAGCGGGATGGCGAGTATGGAGGTGTCGCCGTCGCGCCGCCACTCCAGGTAAAGCGGCGGGTCAGCGGCGGCGGGAACGATCGTGTCGAAGTAGAGGACGCCGTCGATCGCACTGCCGGGTCCGAGCCGGGCGAGCTGGCCGAAGGTGTCCGAGTGCAGTCGCCGGGGTTCGTCGGTACGCCCCCCGCGCAGAAAAAATTCCTCCACGAGAGAGAACCGGAGGAACGTGCCGCCCGTATTTACGAGTGTGAGCGGTACGCCGAATCGCATCTCGTCACCGGCTGGGGCCCCGGGCATCATCTGCGCGGGCATCTGGTACCCACCCTGGTTCGCCTGGTCGTGGCCGTCCATGTTGATCCAGCCGGCGTCGTGCAGCCGCACAGAAAGATCGCCGATGGCGGCCACCTGATCGGTCGGCGTCGCCGACTTGTACCGCACGAGCAGCCCGGTGCCTACCGCGGCAAGGAGGAGGACAGTAGCCGCAAGAATGATCCAAATGGTGCGAACGGCCGCCCCGCCGGTCGGCGGCGAGGCGCGGTTGTGCGTTTTTGGTGCGACCTGGGTCGAGAGCCGCATGTCCACTCCCCGAGAGCTGAAAGAGATCGCCTCGCGATTAAGGACGTTTCTTCCAGGTTATGAGATGCATGTCAATGCCATGAGCCAAGTACTAGGGACATTTTCCCGCCCCGCCGGTGCATGATTCTCGATATGCGTGCCGATGGGATGCTATCAGTCCACAAAGCACGCTCAATACTCAGATCGATGCCTAATTCCGGCTCGAAGCAATTGACCAACTTCACTTAGGCGCTATTGATCGGCCCGCGAGAAGTCATCAGCCCGCGAGAAAGCTGAACCGGACCTGCCGGGTGGGGTTGTCGCCGTTGGGGTCGACGAGGCAGACCGACTGCCAGGTGCCGAGGGCGATCCGCCCACCCAGCACGGGCAGCGTGGCGTAGGGCGCGATGAGAGCCGGCATGACATGGTCACGGCCGTGGCCCGGCGAGCCGTGCCGGTGGCGCCAGCGGTTGTCGGCCGGCAGGACGTCGTCGAGCGCGATCAGCAGATCGTCGTCGCTGCCCGCACCGGTCTCGATGATCGCGATGCCGGCGGTCGCGTGCGGTGCGAACACATGCAGCAGGCCGTCGCCCCGATCACGGACGAAGGCGGACGCCTCCTCGGTGATGTCGACAACGGACGGCCGCGATCCGGTACGCACGGTGATGACAACGCTCTCCACCCGTTCACCCTAGCGGCGATCGGTCTGGATGGATCACGAACGGGCCAGCTGCAGGAGGAACTCGGCGTTGCTGGAGGTCTTGCGCAGCCGGTCGACCAGCTGCTCGGCGGCGACCTGACTGTCCATAGTGCTCAATGCCTTGCGGAGCCGGCGTACGAGGATCAATTCGTCCGGCGTGAACAGCAGCTCTTCGCGGCGCGTACCGGAGGTGTCGACGTCGACGGCCGGGAAGATCCGGCGCTCGGCGAGGGCCCGCAGCAGGCGCAGCTCGGCGTTGCCGGTGCTCTTGAACTCCTCGAAGATGACGGTGTCGCCGGTGGAACCGGTCTCTACCAACGCGGTTGCCACGATCGTCAGCGAGCCGCCGCCTTCGAGCGTACGCGCAGCGCCCAGGAACCGTTTGGGGGCATGCAACGCCGACGCCTCGATGCCGCCGGTCAGGATCCGCCCGTTGGCCGGGGCGGCGAGGTTGTACGCCCGCCCCAGCCGGGTGATGGAGTCGAGCAGCACGACGACGTCGCGACCGGATTCCACGATGCGCTTGGCGCGCTCGATCGCCAGTTCCGCGACGGCGATGTGGTCGCCGGGCGGGCGGTCGAACGCCGACGACACGACTTCGCCGCGGACGGTCCGCTCCATGTCGGTGACCTCCTCCGGCCGCTCGTCGACGAGCAGGGCCATGAGGTGGACATCGGGGTGGTTGGCCGAGACGGCGGCGGCAATCGCCTGCAGGATCAGCGTCTTGCCGGCCTTGGGCGGGGAGACGACCAGCGCTCGCTGGCCCTTGCCGATCGGCATGAGCAGGTCGATGACCCGGGTCGCGAGGATCTGCGGTGCGGTCTCCAAGTGCAGCCGCTCGTACGGGAACACCGGCGTCTGCTGGTAGAAGTCGATCCGGCCGTGCCCGTTCGCCTCTCCGTTGACACTGTCCACTGTGGTCACCGTCGGGCGTTTGTTGCGGGCGCTGGATCCGGCCGGGGCGGCGAGCCCGCTGATCGAGTCGCCGCGGCGCAGGCCGGCCTTCTGGATGAGATTCGACGACAGGTAGGGGTCGTCGGGGCTGGGCGTGTAGCCGTGGACGCGTACGAAGCCGTGATGGTCCTTCAGATCGACCAATCCGGTGTACGGATACGGCGTACCCGTGAAATCGGGCATGGGATGCTCCCAGGGTGAGATGCGCGCGAGCCGGGACGGACCACGGCGATGCGCGAGATGGATGAGATGCACCCTTGGAAAGGCTGAGCCGTCGGAAACGGCGAAGTCACATCAAGTGGTGCGAGTCAACGGTAGCGCAGTCGCGGCGGGGCCGGCAAGCAGCCCCGCCGTGAACCGCGACCCTCAGCTGACGGTGAACGAGTGGTCGTCCACGGCCTGGATCGAGCTGTCCTCGGGCGAGAAGAAGAAGCCCTGAACGGTGTACCGACCCGGGGCCAGCGCAGGCGTCCGGACGCTGCCGGTGCCCTGCGAGGGCGGGCCGGCGTTGAGCGTCAGGAATCGGTCGAAGACCAGCTTGCCGCTGCTGTCACGGACGCGTACGTGCATCGTCGCCTCGAAGACGATGCCCGCGACGTTGATGGTCACGCCGTTCTTGCCCGAGACGGCCGCGCCCTCCTGCGGGTCGATGACCCAGACCGGAGCGACGACGTTGACGGCCGGCCCGCGGCGCAGCGTTCCACCGGTCGGCAGCTGGTTCCACAGCCGCTCGACCGCCTTGCCGTCCAGCAGCAGCTTCATACTGTCGGTGTCGCTGGCCGCCGTCGCGGTCCAGATCAGCTGCTGCAAGGCCGCCGCCTGGCCGACCGGGTCGTCGCCGTTCACCGCGGCGCCGCTGAGGTCTACCGTGACGACGCTGCCGCTGACGCTGACATTGCGTACGCTCGCGCTCGCCGGCCAGGCACTGATGTAGTCGTCGTCATACGCCGTACGCCCGTCGAGCATCTCGGTCGCCGCGGCCTTCGTACGCGCGGCTTTGCTGGTGTCGCTGACGGTCAAGCGATGGAACTCCCGGTACAGCATCGGCTTGGTGCGGTAGTCGTGCAGGTAATAGACGGGCAAGAGGGCGGTGGCCGGGGCCGGTCGGGTCCCTCCAGCGGACGGGCTCAGGCTGCCCGGCGGGCTCTCGGTCGGCGTACCGGTCGATGGCGCGGAGCCGCCGGTCGGCGAGGCACCGGGAATCTCCCCGCTGGGCGGATTACAGCTGCCCATCGTGAGGACGACCGAGGTGATCGTGGCGGCGACCGCGGTTGCGGCGGATGTGAAGGCGAGTGGCATGGCTCCTCCTCGGATGCGGTGCCACCACGCGCGGCGGCGCGTACGCGCCCGGATCTTCGCCAGGGCCGCCGGGTCGACCTCCACCTGAGCCGCGCTGCTCTCCAAAGCGCGGCGCAGCAGGACTTCGGTCGGATCCGTCTCGTACGGCATCGCGTCGTGTGGTCCGGTCATGACGCGACCTCCAGCGACTGGCGGAGGGCGGCTATGCCCCGCGCGGAGTGGCTCTTCACGGCACCCCGGCTGACCCCCATGGCCTCGGCGATGTCGGCCTCCGACAGGTCGAGGTAGTAGCGCAGGATCAGCGCCTCCCGTTGGCGGTTCGGCAGCGTGCGCAGCGCGTCCAGCATGCTGGCCTGGGCCAGCAGGTCGAGCGCGCCGTGCTCGGCACTCGGTACCGGCGGCGGCGGTGGCTGAGCGGCCAGGTACCGGCTGGCGACCAGCCGGTGCCGCAGGGACGAGCGCGACCGGTTGACCACGCACTGGCGCAGGTAGGCCAGGGCCTTGTCGGTGTCGCGCAGCGTCCGCCACCGGGCATGCAGCTGCACGTAGGCGTCCTGGGTCAGCTCCTCGGCTCGGCTCGCGTCGCCGCACAGCAGCACGGCGAGGCGGACGAGCGTGCGGTAGTGCACGCGGAACAGCTGGGTGACCGCCTCATCGGCGTCCCAGTGCCGCGTGTCATCGACCGGCTCGGACGATCTCAGGGCGACCATCCCTTTCGGCGCTGGTGCGCTGCTTAAGGGTGTGCGGGGGGCCACGCCGTTATGACGCGCGCCTTGTCGCTCCGGTTTACCGCCCTCACCTGCGGTTTGTCACTCGCCCGAGCGGCCGGGCCGCCGCGCCGCGCGGCTCGGTCTGCGCGGGCCGCTACCAGGATGCCGCGATCTCCCGCCGATACCTTTCCTCGTACGCCGAAAGCTCGGCGTCGATCGCGGCCGACTCGGCAGCAGTCAGAACCACTCCAGCGGTGCGGTAAGGCGCCGACTGGATCAGCCGGTGCCGCAGGCCGGCCGGCGGATGGCTGGCGAAGACCCCGGTCTCGGTACGGATGCTCAGCTGGCGCAGCCGGTGCATGCGGCCGGCGTTGTTGGCCCGGGACTTCTCGACCCCGCGGCGCCAGCCGTCGGCCCGCTCCTGGTTGCGCGACCGGGCGCCGATGATGGTGGTGAAGCCGGTGGCGTCGACGAAAACGTCCATCATGGACGCTGCGGCCGCCGACCCGCCGGCCCGGGCGGCCAGGTCGTCGGCGTAGTACTCGGCTCGCTGCGCGACCCGGGCGCCGATGATGTTGACGCCCAGGTGGCACAGCCAGAGCAGGTGGCTGGCGGCGTACATGAACGGGGCGAGGACGGTCGCACTGACCAAGACCATGACGCCGACCAGGCCCTCCGACCCCCGGGCCGTGTCGCGCAGGCCGTTCGGGCTCAGCAGCCGGGCGGCGGTCCCGAACGCCTTCAGCGCGGGCTGCGTACTGAGGCTGCGGTGGCTGTCGCGGTTGATGTAGTGCCCGAGTTCGTGGCCGAGCAGGGCGACGCGTTCCTGCGGGCGCAGGACGGCCAGCATCGGCAGGCCCAGGAGCAGGATGCGGCGGCGGAACGGGCCGATGGATCCCGGCGCTGGCGTTGTAACCGGCGTCGATGGCGATCTTGTGTGGCATCGGCGCCCCGATCGCCTCCGCGGTCCGGCGGATGAGCCGGAAGAACTCCGGCGCCTGCTCCTCGGTCAGCACGTCGGCTTCCTCAAGCACCTTGCGAACCGAGCCCAGGCGGGGCCGGAAGACCAGCGCGAAGGCGATCAGCAACGCCCGGCCAGCTTGACGAAGAAGGTTCCGGTCATCGCCAGCCATACGCCGGCGGCGACCGTACCGCCGAACACCGCCAACACGAGCCCGGAGATCAGCAGCAGGACGAAGAAACCGCCGCCGCGGCGCGGCCGCTCGGCCGACCGGCCCTGCAATCCGGCGAACAGACCCTGGGTCAGGTCGTACGCGATGCCGTGCGAGAGCCGGGCGCGAAACCGTTCACCCCGGGTCAGCAGTGGATCCAAGTCGGGTACGCCGAGATTCCACTCGCACCGCTCACACCAGGGCAGCTTGGCGTACTCGGTGACGACCGGGCCCAGGCATTCGGGACAGTGTGACGTGACCGTGGAAGCAGCGGGGGCGTACACGGCGGCAGGATAAAACGAAGGCGCCGGATCTCAGGGAGACCGGCGCCTTCTTCGTTACGCAACGGATATCAGGAGTCGCCGCCGGTTTCTCCGGCCGGGGCCGCCGTGACGTCCTCCAGGGCGTACTTGCGGGCCGCGTCGGCCGGCGTACTCGCCGGGACCTCGCCCCGCTTGGCCAGCTGGGCCAGGGTCGCCACCACGATCGACTCGGCGTCGATGTGGAAGTGGCGGCGCAGCGCCGCCCGGGTGTCGGACAGGCCGAAGCCGTCGGTGCCCAGCGACGTGTAGTCGCCCGGAACCCACCGCGAGATCAGGTCCGGCACCGCCCGCATCCAGTCCGACACGGCCACCTTCGGGCCGGTCGAGTCGGCCAGCGCCTGCGCCACGTAGGGCGTACGCGGGTTGTCGGGGTTGAGCAGGTTGTGCTGCTCGCAGGCGACGGCGTCGCGGCGCAGCTCGGTCCAGCTGGTGGCGGACCACACATCGGCGGACACACCCCAGTCCTGGGCGAGCAGCTCCTGCGCCCGCAGCGCCCACTGCATGCCCACGCCCGACGCCATGATGTGCGCCTTCGGGCCGTCGCCGGTGGCCGGTGAGTACCGGTACAGGCCCTTCAACAGGCCGTCCACGTCGACGATCTCCGGCTCGACCGGCTGGAAGATCGGCTCGTTGTAGACGGTCAGGTAGTAGAAAATGTCCTCGGGCTGCTCGCCGTACATGCGCCGCAGGGCGTCCTGCACGATGTGCGAGATCTCGAAGGCGAAGGCCGGGTCGTACGAGACCGCCGCCGGGTTGGTCGCCGCGATCAGGTGCGAGTGCCCGTCCTCGTGCTGCAAGCCTTCGCCGTTGAGTGTCGTACGCCCCGCGGTCGCACCGAGCAGGAAGCCGCGCGTCATCTGGTCGGCAGCGGCCCACAGGCCGTCGCCCGTACGCTGCCAGCCGAACATGGAGTAGAAGATGTAGACCGGGATCATCGGCTCGCCGTGGGTGGCGTACGCCGAACCGGCGGCCGTGAACGAGGCGACCGAGCCGGCCTCGTTGATGCCCTCGTGCAGGATCTGCCCGGCCGTCGACTCCTTGTAAGACAGGAACAGCTCGCGGTCGACCGGCGTGTAGGTCTGCCCGTGCGGCGAGTAGATCTTCGCGGTCGGGAACAGCGAGTCCATGCCGAACGTGCGCGCCTCGTCGGGGATGATCGGCACCCAGCGGGAACCGATCTGCTTGTCCCGCATCAGGTCCTTGAGCAGCCGGACGAACGCCATCGTGGTGGCGACCTTCTGCTTGCCGGTGCCCTTCTTCAGGTCGGCGTACGCCTTGTCGCCGGGCAGCTGCAAGACGGTGGTCGCCTTGCCCCGCCGGCTCGGCAGGCTGCCGCCGAGGGCCTCCCGGCGCTCCATCAGGTACGCGTACTCGTCGCTGTCCTGGCCCGGGTGGAAGTACGGCGGCTCGTAGGGGTTGGCCTCCAGCGCCGAGTCCGGGATGTCGAGGTAGAGCCGGTCGCGGAAGGACTTGAGGTCCTCCAGCGTCAGCTTCTTCATCTGGTGCGTGGCGTTGCGGCCCTCGAAGTGCGAGCCGAGCGTCCAGCCCTTGATCGTCTTGGCCAGGATGACCGTCGGCTGGCCGGTGTGCTCGACGGCCGCCTTGTACGCCGCATAGAGCTTGCGGTAATCGTGTCCGCCGCGCTTGAGATTCCAGATCTCGTCGTCGGTCATGCCCTCGACCATCTTGCGCGTACGCGGGTCGCGGCCGAAGAAGTGTTCGCGGACGAACGCGCCGGACTCGGCCTTGTACGTCTGGTAGTCGCCGTCGGGCGTGACGTTCATGAGGTTGACCAGCGCACCGTCGGTGTCGGCGGCGAGCAGCGGATCCCACTCGCGGCCCCAGACGACCTTGATGACGTTCCAGCCGGCGCCCCGGAAGAACGCCTCCAGCTCCTGGATCACCTTGCCGTTGCCCCGGACCGGACCGTCGAGGCGCTGCAGGTTGCAGTTGATGACGAACGTGAGGTTGTCCAGCTCCTCACGGGCGGCCAGGCCGATGGCGCCGAGCGTCTCCGGCTCGTCCATCTCACCGTCGCCGAGGAACGACCACACCCGCTGCTGCGAGGTGTCCTTGATGCCGCGGTGGTGCAGGTAGCGGTTGAACCGCGCCTGGTAGATGGCGTTGAGGCCGCCCAGGCCCATGGACACCGTGGGAAACTCCCAGAAGTCCGGCATCAGCCGCGGGTGCGGGTAGGACGGCAGGCCGCCGCCCGGGTGCGACAGCTCCTGGCGGAACCCGTCGAGCTGCTGCTCGGTCAGGCGCCCCTCCAGGTACGCGCGGGCGTACATGCCCGGTGACGCGTGGCCCTGGTAGAAGATCTGGTCGCCGCCGCCGGGGTGGTTCTTGCCGCGGAAGAAGTGGTTGAAGCCCACCTCGTAGAGGCTCGCACTGGAGGCGAACGTCGAGATGTGGCCGCCCACCCCGATGCCCGGCCGCTGGGCCCGGTGCACGGTCATCGCGGCGTTCCAGCGGATGTACGCCCGCAGCCGCCGCTCGACGTGCTCGTCGCCGGGGAACCACGGCTCCAGCTCCGGCGGGATGGTGTTGATGTAGTCGGTGGTGGTGAGCGGGGGCACGCCCACCTGGCGCTCGCGAGCACGTTCGAGCAGGCTGAGCATCACGTAGCGGGCGCGCTTGGCGCCGCGCTCGTCGATCACGCCGTCGAGCGACTCGACCCATTCGGCGGTCTCGTCCGGGTCGATGTCCAGCAGCTGGCTGGGCAGGCCGTCGCTGATGACCGGGCGCTTGCGTTCGGTGGACACAGGCGTTCCCTCGCGTAGTGTGGATGAACTTCTGGTACGTCTTGTTCATCCTGCCTCGCGTACCCCGTCCTCGTCACGCTGTACGCGAACTGATGCGATTCGCGACACGCCTACTGAGCAGTAACTTCGGCTCCCGCCCTGTCCACAGTCGCCCGCGGGGACCAGCTCACGGCCGGGGTGGCACGCGCTGGCGTCCCGCCATGCGGACCGGTGCGGCGGGCGTCACATTCACCCGGCCCGCAGAGCCGGACACAATGTCGCGCATGGCGAAGGTGACAGTAGTGACCGGAGGCAGCCGGGGGATCGGGGCGGCCACGTGTCTCAAACTCGCGTCTCAGGGGCACGCGGTGGTGATCGGGTACCGCAGCGACGAGGCAGCCGCGGCTCGCGTCGCGGACCAGGTACGCGCGGTGGGCGTACCCGTGATGGTGAAGAGGGTGGACACGACGCAGCGTGACCAGGTCGCGGACCTGTTCGAGAGCGCGGAGAGCGAGCTTGGCGCGGTGACCGGGCTGGTGAACAACGCGGGCGTGGGCAGCCAGATCGGGCCGTTCGTGGATCTGACCGAGGCCGACCTGCGGCGGGTACTCGACGTCAACGTGGTCGGGTTCTTCTTCTGTGCGCAGGAGGCGGCGCGGCGGTTCACCGCGGGCGGCGCGATCGTGAACGTCTCGTCGGGCGCGGCCACGCTCGGCAGCCCGAACGAGTACATCCATTACGCCGCAAGCAAAGCCGCCGTGGACACGCTGACCATCGGTCTGTCCAAGGAGCTGGGCCGCCGCGGCATCCGGGTCAACACGGTGTCACCGGGCGTGATCCACACCGAGTTCCACATTGGCAGCGGTGAGCCGGGCCGGGCCGACCGGATCGGCCCGAACCTGCCGCTCGGCCGGGCTGGGCGGCCGGAGGAGATCGCCAACGCGATCGCCTGGCTGCTCAGCGACGAGGCGTCCTTCACGACCGGCGCTATCCTGCGGGTGGCCGGAGGAGCGTGATCAGCTCGTTCAGCGAGTCGATCACCGTTACCGCCTGCGCCTGCGGGCGCTGGGCGTGCAGGTACCCCCACGGGCCGCGCCGGATCAGCACCGGCATCATGCCGGCCCGGCTCGCCGGGAGGACGTCGTTGTCGAGGCGGTCGCCGACGTAGCAGACATGCTCGGCGCTCGCCTCGGCGACCTCGGCGACCTTGGCGAAGAACGCCGGATCCGGCTTCTCCACGCCCCACTCGGCCGAGGTGAAGATCGCGTCGACCGGCAGATCCATCTTCTCCAGCGCGGTCCGCGCCTGCGGCGGCTGGTTGCCGGCGATGACCGTGGTGAGGCCGTACTGCCGCAGTTGGTGCAGCGCCGGCCGCACGTCGGCGTACAGGTCGTCGGCGTCGAAGTTCTCGCGCAGGCCGCCGGGGTCTTCCTCGGCCCACTTACGCAGCTCGGCGTCGAGGTCGAAGCTCGGCTTGACCGCTTCGAACACCTCCCGGTGCGGCCGATCCAGCGCGGCCGCCCCGCCCAGCAGGCCCAGAAACGCGAACGCCGGTACGCCCAGCCGCTGCGCCCAGCGCTGCCAGATACGCGTCTCGTCGATCAAGGTCTCGCCGACGTCGAACACCACCGCTGTGATCACGGTGCCCACGATATCCGTCCCTCATTTCTCATGATCCGGCTTCCCGGATCATGAGGGTGTCAGTAGTCCTCGCCCGGGAACGGTGAGACGCGGCGGCGGGCGTACTCCTTGAGGTCCTCGGGGACCTCGGCCGGTTCGAGCAGCCGTGGCAGCAGGTCCGGTTCCAGGGTCAGGGCCCGGAATAGCACCTCGATGGTGACGTCGTGATCGGGCCGGTGGACGACGGTGACCGGATCACCGGCCCGGATCCGGCCGGGCGTCACGATCCGCAGGTACGCCCCCGGCCGGGCGGCCTGCGTGAACGTCTTGATCCAGCGGCCCGGTACGGCGGCCTGCTCGCGCATCCAGTCGGCGAACGTCCGGCACGGGATACGCGGATCGGTGACCTGCAGAACGACGGTGTCGCCGACCTGCCAGCGCTCGCCGACCAGCGCACCGTTGACGTCGAGGTCGAGGGTCGTCAGGTTCTCGCCGAAGCAGCCGCCGGGCAGGGCCAGGCCGCCCAGCTCCGCCTGCCACCAATCCAGGTCCTCGCGGGCGTACGCGTAAACGGCCTGGTCGTCGCCGCCATGGTGCTGGACGTCGAAGAGCTGGTCGCCGACGAGGCCGCTGCCCAGCCCGGTCCGCTTGGGTCCGGGCGCCCGCAGCTGCACCGGCCCGGTGGCCGGGCGCTTGTCGATGCCGGTGACACCGATGCCCTTCGAGGCGATGGGCCGGGGGACGGCGAGGTTCACCGAGAGCAGTTTCGCGGGCATGGCCGGGAGTCTTGCACATCGAACGCCACGGATTAAACCGAATAATCTACGCATATATGCCTAGCCTGGGGTATGCGCCAGCAGATAGCACGTCTCCTCGCATTGGCCGCGATGGTTCTGGCGGCCGTCCTGCTCCGGCCGGTACCGGCCCTGGCCGATGTCCAGGTATCGGCGTCGCCCGGCACGGTGCTGCCGGGCGAGACCACCACGGTCACCGCCGGCTGCGGCTCCGACGCGACCTCGGCGACGCTCAGCGGCACCTCGTTCGGCGGGCCGTCGCAGATCGCGATGGCGGAGGACACCAGCGCCGGACCGGGTGCGTTCGCGGTCTCCGTGACCGTTCCGGCCACGACCTTGCCCGGCACGTACGACCTCTCCGTCACCTGCAACACCGGCGAAGGCGGGCTCGGCACGCTGATCGTCGCGTCGTCGGGCGGACCGGCGACCGGCGGCGGGTGGGCGTCCACCGGTGCGAACCGGTCGCTGCTCCTCGGCGGGCTCCTGATGCTGCTGGTCGCAGCGGGCGGCGCCATGCTCCTGCGCCGGCGCGCCACACCGTGATCCCGCGCGCCGTGATCGGGGCGCGGGCGCGCTGCGCCATGATCCCGGCGGCGCGCTGCGCCATGATCCCGGTTAGATCAGGGATACAACCGCTTGGGAGCGATCCCAACCGAGCAGCATCCCTGATCTAAACCGGATCTTGGGGGGCGGGATACGCTGGCGGCCATGCGAATCAGGGTCATCGACGCGTTCACCGACGAGCCGTTCCGGGGCAACCCGGCGGGGGTCTGCCTCCTGCCCGCGGGGGACTGGCCCGACGAAGCGTGGATGCAGCGAGTGGCCGCTGAGCTGAACCTGTCGGAGACCGCGTTCGCGAAGCCGGACGCAACCAGCCCGGTCGACTGGGCGCTGCGCTGGTTCACGCCGCTGACCGAAGTGGCGATGTGCGGCCACGCCACCTTGGCGACGGCCCATGCGCTCGCCGAGGACGGCCGGTCCGACGGGCTCATCCGCTTCCACACGCTCAGTGGCGTACTGACGACTGAGGCGGACGGCGATCTGATCGCGATGGACTTTCCGGCCTCGCCAGTGTCCCCTGTGGACATTCCTGAGGGCCTCGCCGAAGCATTGGGCTGCGCCGTGAAGGGGGCGTACGACACCGGGGCGCTGGGCGACCTCCTCGTCGAACTGCCGAGCGCGCACCACGTACGCGAGCTGCGACCCGATCCCGCCAAGCTGACCCCGTACTCCTGCCGCGCGCTGATCGTCACCGCAGCGGAGGACGACTTCGTGTCGCGGGTCTTCGCCCCGAGCGTGGGCATTCCGGAGGATCCGGTGACCGGCAGCGCGTACACCGCGCTCGGCCCGTTCTGGGCGGCGCGGATCGGGCGTACCACGCTGACCGGCGTGCAGGCGTCAGCCCGGTCCGGCCGCGTCCTCGTCGACGTGCGTGGCGACCGCGTCCTGCTGCGCGGCCGCGCGATCACGATGATCGACGGCCGCCTGCTGGCATGATCCGCCCGGCCACACCCGGCGACGTTCCGGCGATCGTCGCCATGATCGCCGAACTCGCCGAATACGAACGCGCGCCCCACGAAGCGGTCGCCACCGAGGAGCAGTTGCGGTCCGCGCTCTTCGGCTCCAATCCAGCCGTGTACGCCCACATGGCGGTCGCCGGCGGCAAACCGGTGGGCTTCGCGCTCTGGTTTCTCAACTTCTCGACGTGGCGCGGCGTACACGGAATCTATTTGGAAGATCTGTACGTGCGGCCCGAGGCTCGCGGCGGCGGCCACGGCAAGGCGTTGCTGGCGGAGCTGGCGCGCATCTGCGTAGAGCGCGGGTATGCGCGCCTGGAGTGGTGGGTTCTGGATTGGAATCCCGCCCGCGAGTTCTATGACGGGATCGGCGCCGCCGCCCTGACCGAGTGGGTGCCCTATCGAGTGAGCGGGAAAGCCCTGGTCACCCTGGCTGCAATCCCCCGAACGTGACGGAATGTCGACCAGGCGCGTGACAACCGCACGAGTGACGGCGCTGTAGGAGGGGAGCCACCATCACCATAGGGAGTCTCGCACATGCTTCGACGTCTCGCGCTCGTCGCCGCCACTGCGACCATTGCGGCGCTGACTGCCAGCCCCGCCTGGGCTGGCACGGACGACGTGCCGATCAACCCTGGCAACATCGCCGACGGCGGAACCCTGGCCGCTGACTTCACGCAGGGCTGCGACATCGGTGGCGGTCCGTTCCCCGACCAGGATGTGTGGGTCTTCCTCCTGCCGGGCAACCACGCGACGAGCGGTGACTTCATCTCCGTCACGCTGTGGTTCGACCAGAACGGCGACGGTGTGGCCGAGCCGCCCATTACCATTCCGGACGACGGTGGCGGGTTCCTCAACGGCGGGCCGCAGACGTCGAAGGCGTTCATCGCCCTTCCGGCGGGATGGGCGTTGCTGGACGCGAAGGCCGACATCACCGGTACGGCCACTTCCTTCAACCTGACGCATACCTGCGCGGCTACCTCTTCATCGCCATCGCCGTCGCCGTCCCCGTCGGCTTCGCAGACCGGCTCCCCGTCGCCGTCGCCATCGGTCAGCACCTCGCCCGGTACGAGTGAGTCGCCCTCGCCGGGCACCTCGGAGTCGCCGGGTACCAGCCCGTCGGCGGGCACATCGGAGACGCCGAGTACGCCGGCCTCCCCGACGCCGACCGGCGTGAGCGGGGGCGGGGGTGGCCTGCCCACCACCGGTGTTGCGGTGACGGCGTACACGCTCACAGGCACTCTTCTCATTGCGGCCGGGATCTTCGCACTCCTGGCCGCCCGCCGGCGCCGCTCCCACGGAGAGGGCTGACGGCGGGGTCGGGCCGGTCGCGTCCGTGGCGAACCCACCGCCGCCGCGGAAGTCACGCGACCGGCCCGACGGACTACCTGGGCCGGATTCCGTGGGCTGATTGACCCCCAAGGACAGCCAGCACGGAATCCGGCCGGGTTTCCCGCCAATCGTCCGATATACGCGTGGTGAGATCGCCGTTACGTTCGGGTCCATGACGGACGTCGGTGCGGTCTTCGGCATCCTCGGTGTCGCGTTTGGACTCGTCCTCGGCCTTCGCTGGGCGCGTATGCAGTCCGCCCGCAGCGGCTGGTCGGGTGCTCGGGCGGGCGTACCGAAGGCGAAGGCGGCGCGCAAAGCGGCTCGTGGCAAGTTCTGGCTCGCCTGGCGGGCCGCGATGATCGGCGCGCTGGTCGTGGTCGCCTACGTGATGGCCGTGGTCCGCGGAGCGCGCTAAGACCGTGAAGAACGCGCTAAGACCGTTGAGAACGCGCTAAGACCGTGAAGAATCAGTCCCGCCAGCCGGCGATCGCAACGTCCTTACCCGCCTCCACCCGCAGTCCGAAGTGGATTTTCGTCTGGGCCTGCGGCTCCAGGCGTACCTTCCAGGTCACGACGCCCAGCTCCGAGCGCTCGGCCGGCTCCGGCTTCGCGACCGTCTCGCGTACGGTGATGACCGCGTCGCGGGAGACGGGCAGCTGATCCAGGACGGTCACGTCGATCGCGCGAGGGCTGTGGTTGGCGACGCGGATCTCGTACTCCACCTCGGTCCGGCGGGTCGAGCCCAGCGTTGCCTTGGTGGCGTTGCGCTTCACGAGTTCGCGCTCGACGCGGACCCGGTCGTCGACGCCGAGGGCCAGCTCGCGTTCCTCGTCGGGGGCCCACGCTTCCAGGTCGGTGGAGCCGACGAAGTCGCCCTCGTGGAACAGGCCCGACCGGCCCGGCGGCAGGGTGTGCCCGGAGGTGTTGCGGACCGTCGCCCTCAGCGTCGCCTCCTCCGCGAGTACGGGCGCGGTGATGTGATCCAGGCGAGCGGCGAGGTCGAACGAGCCGATGAGCGTACGGTGGCTCGAACCGTCCGACGGTACGGCGACCGGCCGCAGCGGCGTATAGGTGGCGGCGACCGGGCCCTGCTCGGCCACTGCGACCGCCTCGCGTACCTCGGCCTGGGGTGCGGCCGATAGTTTCGCGGCCCGGCCGCGAGCCGCTGCGGGGGCCGGCATCGCGGCACCGACCGCTTCGGCGTCCATCCAGTCCATCGAAGCCGCGGCCACATAAGGAACGGGCGGGCGCGCCACCGACACGTACCATGGATCGAGTTCGGGGACCGTCAGCGCCCCGGCGGGGCGGGCGGTCGACAGCTTCAGCTCGCACTCCGGCCAGTCCTCGCCGGTGCTCTGCTGGACGTGACCGAACCACTTGAGGCCCAAGCGTTCGCCGGCCAGCCGCAGGTCGTAACTGCTCGACCATGACGCGCCTGGGACCACATAGGACAGATCCAGCTCGACGTCGCCGGCTTCGTCCGCGTCCAGCGTCACCACCGCCACCAGGCGGTCGGGCTGCCGCTTGCCGCGTACGTCGGCCAGCCGCCGCTCGGTCGCCAGGCGCCGCTTGTGCAGATCCTGGCGCAGCCGCTCGCGTTCGCGGCGCCCGTCCAGCACCTGCTGGTGCTGCGCGTCCAGGCCGTCCGCGAACGCACCCACCCGCTCCAGGTCTCCGGCCAATTCCCGAGCGGTACGCACAGCGAGCCGCTCCAGGAACGCCAGCCGGGCCGTGGCGACGTCGTCGGCATCCTGCAGCGCCCCGATCTGAGCATCGATCTCGCGTAGCTCGGCCTCCAGCGCCAGCACGAGTTCGTCGTTGCTGACCGCTTCGCGGCGGGTGGCGATGTCGACGCCGAGGACCGTGGCCGGACCGCGGCCGGTCACGCGAATGGAGTCGCGCAGCAGGCCCAGCGGCAGCGGACCGCATTCGACGCGCTGCTCGCCGGCCTCGATCGCGACCGCACCCGACCGCGTCACGCGCGCTCGATCGGGGAAGACGGTCACGGCGGTGATCGGTGCGTCCAGCTCGGCCATGTCGGTGCTCCCCTCGGTCGGCGCGCGGCGGCGCCCGGAGGAGCCAGTCTATGGCGGCCGGCGACCCCGCCGAAGGCGAACGCTGTCGGCGAGGTGACAGCCGCTCCGGTGGAGATCCGCTGCACACTGGAGGGCGTGAAGCGCTTCGGTCTCGTCCTCGTCGTGATCCTCGTGGCCGCCACCCCGGCCGCCTGCAAGAAAGACGCGCCCTCGGCGGCGCCCTCCGCCGCTACCAGCGCCAGCGCTGCGGCGAGCCCGACCGCGAGCGCCGCTCCCAGCAGCAGCGCGGTTCCCAGCGCCAGCGCCGTCGTGCTGGAGTTCACTGTGGACGGAGCCGGCCCGTACCAGCTGGGCGCCACCCTCACCGCCTTGCAGGCCGAGGCCGGCCTCGATGAGGTGAAGACCGGCGGCGCCACCTGCCCCGAGAACACCACGGCCCGGGGCAAGGGCGTGTGGAAGGACGTCCAGCTTCACTTCCGTAAGGACGGCGCTTTGTACCTCGCCGTCAACCGCGCGTCGAACATCCCGACGCCGTCGGGGGCCTGGCTCGGCAGCACCCTCACCGAGCTGAAGACCATCTACGCCAAGATTCCCGGCCAGGAACTCAAGCGCGGTACGGCGTCGGCGTACCTGGTGACTACGACATCCGGCCGAGGCGTGCTGTTCGACCTCGACGCCGGCAAGAAGGTCGTCGCGATGCTCGTCGGGGATGCGGCGTACCTGAAGTCCAGTTACTCCGCCGGAACCGACTTCTGCTGACGCGCCCGGTACGCCGCCGACGCCATCCGGTCGTTGCACAGCTCGCAGCAGTAGCGCCGGCGGTTGGCGCGGGTGCGGTCGATGTAGACGCAGCGGCAGGGGTCGCCGCTGCATGTACGTAGGCGGTCGGCGCCGCCGTCGGCGAGCGCGCGAGCGAGCGCGTCAGCGCAAGCGATCGCGAAGCGCGCCACCCCGTCGGCGCCCCCGACGGCGGTCAGCCGCAGATTCCCGTCCAGCTCGGCCCGAGCACCGTGTTCGGCGAGGATCTCGTTGATTGCCGCGCCTTTACCCTCCACCGGTGCCGCGAACACTTTCAGCAGCGCGTCGCGTACGCCCCGGACGCGCTCCACATCGGCCGCCCGGAACCGGACCGCCACGCCGTGATGGTCCGCGATCCGGTGCACGAGCGAGATGGCCAGCCGGTCGGCCGGGTCGTTCAGCACGTCGTGCGTATTGCAGAAGTCCACGACGAAGCCGAGCAGCGGGTCGGTTTCGACCACTCGGCTCACGGCGGGACCTTCCCTTCAGGGTATGCGTCAGTTATAAAAGAAGTCTAATGACTGACGGAGGTGTGCGGTGCTCGTGACGGACATCGAGATTCCCGTCGCCGGGCAGGCCCCGATTCTGGCGTACCTCGTGCGGCCGCAGCACGCGGCCCACCGCCACAGCCTCGCCGGCGCCCTCTACCTCCACTGGTTCGAGCCGCCCGGCTCCACCCAGAACCGCACCGAATTCCTCGCCGAGGCCATAGATCTCGCCCGCGCTGGAGCGGTCGCGATCCTGCCCCAGCTCACCTTCCCCTGGGATGACCCCCCGACGGGTACGCCCAGCGACCGCGCCCGCGTCGAACGGCAGCTGGCCGCGGTCGTGTCGGCGTACAACCGCTTGGAGGACACGCCGGAGGTTCACCCGCACCGGACGGCGGTGGTGGGCCACGACTACGGCGCGATGTACGGCGCGCTGCTGGCCCAGCGTGACCCGCGAGTACGCGCGGGCGTGTTCATGGCCGGCGACGCGACCTGGGCCAACTGGTTCGGCACCTACTGGCTGAACCGGACCGGCGACGAGGACTACCGGGCGGCGTTCGCCGGGCTGGACCCGGTCGGCAACGTCAGCCGGCTCAGCTCGCGGCTGTACGTCCAGTGGGCCGGGCGCGACCGGTTCGTACCGCCCGCAGTGCGAGCCGCGTTCGCCGCCGCCAATCCGCAGGCCCGGGTGTCCCTCTACGACGATGCCGGCCACCGCCTCGACCAGCCCGCCAAGGTGGACCGGCTCGCGTTCGTCCGCACCACACTGGAACTCCGCTCCTGAGACCGGGCGGTGCCCGCGTCCCCCCGTTCGCGGGCGCCGCCCCCAGGATGGCCGCGGGCTATTCGAGGGCGGTGAGGGCGCCGGCGACGGCGAAGCCGAGCGCGACCAGCAGCCCGGTCCAGCGGCGGCCGTCGCGGACCGCTTCGGGAATCATCGAGTTGGCGATCATCGTGAGCACCGCACCGGCCGCGAACGCCTTCACGTACGCACCATCGGCGTGCGGAACGGCTCGCAGCAACCCGTAGCCGGCGGCACCGGCGATGCCGGCGACGATGAGGATGCCGAACCAGATCCGGTAGATCGTGCGCATGCTCTGCCCGCTCGCCCGCATCGCGGCGGTCGCACCGAGCGCCTCGGGCAGGTTGGACAGGAAGACGGCGGCGAGGAACGCCATGCTCACCGTGCCACCCGATGCCAGGCTCATGCCGAGCACCAGCGATTCCGGTACGCCGTCCAGCAGAGCACCGAGCACGATGGCCCGCCCGGCGGAGCCGTGTGCGTCAGCGGTGGTGCCACGCGGATCGGGGCCGGCGATGGCGCGTTCGGTGAAGAAGAAGACCACACATCCGGCGGCGAATGAGAACACCGTTCCCCAGCCGTGCGCCGAACCCCTCGGCAGCAGCTCGTACGCGATCGCGCCGAGGAGCGTACCGGCGCCGAAGCCGAGGATCAGCCCGACCGTACGCTCGGCGGGGCGCCAGTGAACGGCCAGCCACGCGCCCAGCGGCAGCGACACGGCTCCGAAGGCGGCCCAGAAGGCGGCGGCGAGCGCATTCACCCGCCCATTCTTCCGATTTCGGGCAGGCCGGCCGGGCAGCCACGCCAACGGACCTTGGAAGCGGGCGCCAATGTGCGCCATGCTGGCCAACGTGACGACTCCTCAAGATCTGGACGAGCGGTTCCGCAAGACGGTCGCGGCCCTGGTCGCGCCCGTTCTCCCGGCGGCCGATCCGCAGGCGCAGTGGGGCGGCCTCACCCCCGGCCGCGTGCTGGCCCTGTTCGACGCGCAGGTCACCAGCCGCCACCTGGATCTAGCCGCTCGGTGGCTGCGCGGCTTCGGCGAGGGGTACTACACGATCGGATCGTCCGGCCACGAGGGCAACGCGGCCGTCGCGGAAGCCCTCCGCCCGACCGATCCCGCCCTTCTCCACTACCGCTCCGGCGCCTTTTACTGCGTACGCGCGGGGCAGCCGGAGGACTCGTCGGTCGACGCCGTACGCGACGTGCTGCGGGGCGTCGTGGCCAGCGCCCACGAGCCGATCTCGGGTGGGCGGCACAAGGTCTTCGGCAACAAGGACATCAACGTCATCCCGACGACGTCGACGATCGCCTCGCACCTGCCCCGGGCCGTCGGGCTCGGCTTCGCCATCGAGCGCTCCCGTACCGGCCAGCGGAAGAAGACCGCTCCTTTGGGCGTACCCGTGGGAAAGAGCGAGCTTGAGCCGGTCGTGGCCGCGGCTTTACGGCCGAGCGGCTGGCCCGCGGACGCCGTGGTCGTGTGCTCGTTCGGCGACGCGTCGATCAACCACGCGTCGGCCGTGACCGCCTTCAACGCGGCCGCCTGGTGCGACTACAGCGGGCTGAAGCTGCCGGTGTTGTTCGTGTGTGAGGACAACGGCCTGGGCATCAGCGTGCGCAGCCCGCAGGGGTGGGCCGAGACGAGCCTGCGGTCGAAGCCGGGCCTGCGGTACAGCGCGGCCGACGGTTCGGACCTCGGCTCGGCTTACGGGACCGCGCAGGAGGCGGTCGACTGGGTACGCCGGACCCGGCGCCCGGCGATCCTGCACCTGCGGACCGTACGCCTCATGGGCCACGCGGGCGCGGACGCGGAGCTGGCCTACCGCGCGAGCCGCGAGATCGACGACGACCTCAACCGCGACCCGTTGCTGCACACCGCCGCCCGCCTGGTCGAAACCGGCCTCATGGCCCCGGACGCGATGCTGAGCCGCTACGACGAGATCGGCTGGCAGGTTCGAAAAGCGGCCGAGGAGGTCATGGCCGAGCCGAAGCTCGCCACCGCGGCCGAGGTCACCGCGCCGCTCGCCCAGCGCCGCCCGGTCCGCGTCGCCCGGGTGGTCGCCGAAGCCGGCGAGCGAGCCGCGGGCCCCCTGTCCGTCAAGCGCGGCGCCGGCCCAACCGGCCCGGTCACCCTCGCGCAGGCCATCAATGCCACCCTCGCCGACGCCCTCGTCACCCACCCCACCACGATCCTGTTCGGCGAGGACGTCGGCACCAAAGGCGGCGTCTACGGCGTCACCAAGGGCCTGCGCGAACGCTTCGGCCCCGGCCGCGTCTTCGACACGCTCCTCGACGAGACCACCATCCTCGGCATCGCCCTGGGCTGCTCGCTCGGCGGGCTCCTGCCCATCCCCGAGATCCAGTACCTGGCGTACCTGCACAACGCGGAGGACCAGCTGCGGGGCGAGGCCGCCTCGCTCTCCTTCTTCTCGAACGCCCAATACCGAAACCCCATGGTTGTACGCGTAGCCGGGCTGGCCTATCAAGAAGGCTTCGGCGGCCACTTCCACAACGACAACTCGCTGGCCGTCCTGCGCGACATCCCGGGGCTGGTCGTGGCCTGCCCGGCCCGGCCCGACGACGCCGCTGCGATGCTGCGTACCTGCCTGGCCGCCGCATCCGCGGATGGAACCGTGTCGGCGTTCGTCGAGCCCATCGCGCTCTACCACACCCGCGACCTGTACGAGGCGGGCGACGGCCAATGGCTGGCCGAGTACCCCGCACCCGGCCGCTGGGGCGCCACCCACGTCCCGATCGGCCGGGCCCGCACCTACGGCGTCGGCCAGGCGGACACGCTCACCATCGTGACCTTCGGCAACGGCCTGCGCATGTCCCTGCGCGTAGCCGCACAGCTGGCCGCCGAAGGCGTCGGCACACGCGTCGTCGACCTGCGCTGGATCGCACCGCTGCCGGAAGCCGACATCGTCCGCGAAGCCGCCGCCACCGGCCGCGTCCTCATCGTCGACGAGACCCGCCGCTCCGGTGGAGTCGGCGAAGGCGTCCTCGCCGCCCTCGTCGACGCCGGATACGTCGGCGCCGTACGCCGGGTCTCGGCGACCGACACTTTCATCCCTTTGGGTCCGGCCGCGCGTACGGTCCTCGTCAGCGAAGACATGATCATGGCTGCGGCCCGGACGCTTCTCGCGGTCTAGTTCGGTTTTGTCGGCCCCGCTCGGTGCGCCACTTGCGCGAGAAGCTAGAACTGTGTGAACTACCCGATGACCGGTGTGACACCGGACATATCATTGGCAGACGGAAAAGGAGGCACTCTCACGTGAGCGCGACCGCTGGTCAGGCCGCCGATGGCGTACGCAGCCTGGCGGACCGGTTCGGCATCGAGCCGGACATGGTGGTCATGGAGATGGGCTACGACGAGGACGTCGATCAGGATCTCCGTGACGCGCTGATTGACCGCTGCGGGGAGCTGGTCGACGAGGACACCGACGAAGTCGTCGACGCGGTGCTCGTGTGGTACCGCGAGGGTGACGGGGACCTGGTGGACCTGCTGGTCGACGCCCTCGGCCCGCTGGCCGACAACGGCGTCGTATGGCTGCTGACGCCCAAGGCCGGGCGGGATGGGCACGTCGAACCCAGCGATATCAGCGAGTCCGCGCCGACCGCGGGCCTGGCCCAGACCACCACGCTCAGCGCGGGCAAGGACTGGGCCGCCGCGCGTCTGGTCGCGCCGAAGGCGGCCCGCACGAAGCGTTAGAGTTTCTCCTGATCTTCTGCCGGCGTCGCCGCCCCTGACGCTGGACGACTCACCGTGCTTTCTTTGGAGTTCGCATGTCATATGAGGTCGCACCCCTGCCGGTGGGCTCGGTCGCACCGGACTTCGTGCTCAAGGACCAGAACAACCAGGAGGTACGCCTCACCGACTTCCGGGGGGCCAAGAACGTCCTGCTGGTCTTCTACCCGCTCGCGTTCACCCGCACCTGCGAGGGCGAGCTGTGCCTCATCCGCGACAACCTCAACGACTTCGCCAACGACACCACCCAGGTGCTGTCGATCAGCGTCGACTCGCCGTTCGCCCACAAGGTCTGGGCCACCGAGCAGGGCTACGACTTCCCCCTGCTGGCCGACTTCTGGCCGCACGGCGCCGTGGCCCAGGCCTACGGCGTCTTCAACGGCGACCGGGGCTTCGCCAACCGCGGCACCTTCGTCATCGACCGCGACGGCATCATCCGGTACGCCGAGATGAACCTGCCCGGCGATGCCCGGGACCAAGACGCCTGGCGCAAGGCGCTGGACACCCTCTAAGCCGGTACGCCCGCACCGACCACACCCCCGGGGAGTTACCCGTTCGCGCAAGATCGCGACGATCGGATAGACTGCCCGGGTTCGGTGGGCTCTCGGGCCTGCTGGCGGGCGCGTAGCTCAGCGGAAGAGCATCCGCCTTACAAGCGGAGGGTCACTGGTTCGAACCCAGTCGTGCCCACTCACTTCACC
>Ga0114129_10000086_pt1 | contig 86772 bp, 78 predicted proteins | sample RhiMetdeltSRZDD1_FD_80071 | JGI IMG/M metagenome (GOLD analysis project Ga0114129, IMG submission 80071) | Populus rhizosphere microbial communities from Tennessee, USA - Rhizosphere MetaG P. deltoides SRZDD1 (version 2) (version 2) | ecosystem: Host-associated > Plants > Roots > Rhizosphere >... | reverse complement strand
GCGGTCGAGCAGTTCCTGTGAGCTCGATGTCGCGCTGCCGTGGTGCGGGGCTTTGAGGATCACCAGTCTTCCTTGCTCGAGGCGCGGCAGGATGGCTCGCTCGCCTTCCTTTCCGATATCGCCAGGCAGCACCACCGACACCGCGCCAATCCGGATCTCCAGGACGATGGAGTCGTCGTTTCTCACACGCTGCCGTTCCCAGTCGGGCGGCGGCGGGTGGAGCACGCGTAGTTCGACATCGCCAACACGTTCGATATCTCCGGTCCTGACCGTTCGCCAGGTGATCGATTCATTGCGCGCGAAGCCAGCCAGGCCTCGCAGGCCGGGGTGTGGCGGCACGGGCACGCCTTCCCAGATCGCATCGGTCGCGAGGTGCTTCAGCACGCCTCGCGCCCCGAGCAGGTGGTCGGGATCGCCGTGCGTGACGACGAGGGCGTCGAGCCCGCGAACGCCGAGCGCTCTCAGTACGCGCGCCACGACGCGGTCGCCGATGTCGAAACCGGGCGGCGCATCGAACGCGTCGGGGCCGGTGGTCAGTGGAGCCACGCCGCCGGTGTCGACCAGCAGCGCTCGACCTCCGGGCGGGGCGACGACCGTGGCATCCCCCTGCCCGACGTCGAGCACAACGACTCGTACCGGCATCGACGGCGGTGACACCGCATCGCGCGCGACCACCCGAGGGCCAACGACCAGCAGCGTTGCCGACAGGCCATAACAGGGAATCGCGAGACGACGCGTGCGCGCCGACAACAGCGCCAGAGCCGACGCGTAGTACGCGATCGTCAATCCCCAGACGGGCGGTGCCACATCGTGCGCGAGCCAGGGTGCCACATCGACAACCGTCGCGGACTCCAGGAGCAGGGCGGCGCTGACCCGCACCGCGGTGGCCGCACCCTGCGCGATCGGCTCCGCCCATGACGGCGTCGCGGCGACGATCAACCCGGCCACCTGGATGACCGTCATCAACGGGATCGCGGCGAAGTTGAGGAACAGCCCGGCGAAAGACACGCGTCCGAATAGCGTGGCCGACACTGGTGCGAGCGCGACCTCCGCGCAGCCGGTGGCGGCAAGCATCCCGATCACGGCCAGAGCAGGCAGGCGCCAACCTGCGGCTCGCCGACGCCCGGATCTGAACCGTCGGTTGATCCTCGGCACGCCCAGAAGAATGCCCAGCGTCGCGCCGAACGAAAGATGGAAGCCGGGATCGAGCACCACCGCCGGTGCAAGCGCGACCGCGAAGAGCGCGGCGATTGCGAGCACGTTGATGGCGTGGACCCGATGGTCGAGCGCCCGGGCCAGCAGGACCAGCACGGCTACCGTAACCGCCCGCGCGACCGAGGCGGCGCCGCTCGCAACGGTGCCGTAGAACACGAGCAGCAACGCGGTGACGATCGAGGCCGGTGATGGCCGCACGAAGAACAGCCGCGCCACCAGGGTCGAGAGCACGGCGAGGATCGCGATGTTGCCGCCGGAGATCGCGATCACGTGATAGGTGCCCGCGTCCTGCAGCCTGCGCTCGTCGTCGGGCGCCAGGCCGCTGCGGTCGCCAATCAACACCGCGGTCGTCACTCCGGCAGCCCTGGGATCGCTCTCTCCCAATCGGGCGTTGAGGCGTCGTCGAATCGCGGCTCGCAGCGCTGCCGCCGCTTCACTCAGCGGACTTCCCCGCGCCACCACTTCTACCAGCGCCCCGCTCTTCACGGTGCCGACCAGCACGATGCCCCTCCGGGCAAGGGCGGGGCGTTCGTCAGGAGTGCCGGGATTGAGATAGGTCGAAGGCTGACGCAGGAACGCGGGCAGGCGAACGGTGCGCCCGGCGCGCCACTCGCGAACACGGTCGGCGAGCAATGTTCCGGCGACCGACAGACGGACTCCGCCGCTCACCTTCACCAGCGTCCGGCCGGACGTTTCGATCGCGGTCACGTCGAGCAGCAACGACGATCCCGCCGCCGTCGGGCTCGCGTCCTCGACCAACACCCCCTGCAGCGTGGCGGTGACCCCGGACGGCGTCGCCGCGAACCACGCCGCGAGAGGCGTGGCGTACACCCGTCGCGCATCGCTCAGGCCGAGCGACAGGCCCGTCAGCGTGGCGGATACCACAATCAGCGCGGCAGAACCCGGCCGGTCGTCGATCAGGTACGAGCCGACGGCGGCAACCAGGCCGAGCAAGGCGGCGCCGGCCGTCAGGATCTCCGGGAGCTGTTGCAGGCGGGCGATGAAGAGGAACGCGACCGCCGCCCCGGTAAGGAACGGGATGGCGAGCAGAAGGGCCGGAGCGTACATCACACGCGCGGCTGCAAGAAGCCGCGCGTGACGAAACTATCTGGATTCAGCTAGCTGACCGCCGGAGGCGCGCAGATCCTGCGATGGCGCTCAGGCCTTCCCCGTGGCAATTTCTGCGTGGTACTCCTGCAGCGCGCGGACGGTGAGCCCTTCGCTGCGGATCGCCTTGATCGCATTGACCGTGGCCGCGGCGCCGGTCAGCGTGGTGATGCAGGGCACGCCGTGCATCATCGCAATCCGCCGCACCGTGCGATCGTCGAAGAACGACTCGCGGCCGAGCGGGGTGTTGATGACGAGCTGAACGTGGTTGTTCATGATCTCGTCGCCGACGTGCGGACGCCCCTCGTTGACCTTGAACACGATCTCCGCTTCGACCCCGTGGGCCCGGAGATAGCTGGCGGTCCCGCGGGTCGCAACCAGCTTGAAGCCGAGATCGCGCAGGTCCCGTGCGATCTGGACCACCGCGGGCTTGTCGTGATTGTTGACGCTGATGAACGCCGCGCCGCCGGACGGCAGCCGCTGGCCCGCCGCAAGCTGCGCCTTGGCGAACGCGCTGCCGAAGGTGGCCGCGCCGCCCATCACCTCGCCAGTGGACTTCATCTCGGGCCCGAGAATCGTGTCGACGCCCGGGAAACGGACGAACGGGAACACCGGCGTCTTCACGAAGACCCCGGCCACATCGAGATCGGCAGTGAGCCCGAGCTGTGCCAGCGTCTTGCCGAGCATCAGCCGCGCCGCCACCTTCGCGAGCGGCACGCCGGTGGCCTTCGACAGGTAGGGCACGGTTCGCGAGGCCCGCGGATTCACCTCGAGCACGTAGACGGTGTCGTCCTTGATGGCGAACTGGGCGTTCATCAGGCCGATGACCTTGAGCGCGCGCGCCACCCGCCGCGTGTAATCGCGAATCAGGGCGACGTGCTTATCGGTGACCTTGTAGGGCGGAATCACGCAGGAGCTGTCGCCGGAGTGGATGCCGGCCTCCTCGATGTGTTCCATGATGCCGCCAATCACGACCGCACCCGTGGAGTCCGCCACGGCATCGACGTCGAGCTCGACCGCGTCTTCCAGGAACTTGTCGATCAGGACTGGATGATCCGGCGAAGCGTCCACCGCGTGGGTCATGTAGCGATCCAGCGCGCCCATGTCATAGACAATGGCCATGGCGCGTCCACCGAGCACGTACGAGGGCCTGACCACCAGCGGGAAACCGATCGAGGTGGCCACCTCGCGCGCCTCCTCGGCGGAGGTGGCAATGCCGCTGGCCGCCTGCGGGATGCCAAGCTCCCACAGCAGCTTCGCGAATCGCTCGCGATCCTCTGCCAGATCGATCGAATCCGGCGACGTGCCCAGGATCTTGATCCCCGCCTCCTGGAGCGGCAACGCAAGCTTCAGCGGCGTCTGTCCGCCGTACTGCACGACGACGGCGACGTCGCCGCCGGCCTCCTGCTCGCGCGCGATGATCGACGAGACGTCCTCGAAGGTCAGCGGCTCGAAATAGAGCCGATCGACGGTGTCGTAGTCGGTCGAGACGGTTTCCGGGTTGCAGTTCACCATCACCGTCTCGTAGCGTTCCTCGCGCAGGGCGAAGGCGGCGTGGCAGCAGCAGTAGTCGAACTCGATCCCCTGCCCGATCCGGTTCGGCCCGCTGCCGAGGATGACCACCTTCGAGCGCGGCGTCGGATCCGCCTCGCACTCGCGTTCGTAGCTGCCGTACAGGTACGGTGTGAACGATTCGAACTCGGCGGCGCAGGTGTCGATGCGCTTGTAGGCCGGCTTCAAGCCGTGCTCCAGCCGGGTCGACCGCACCGCGTCGTCGTCGACGCCGAGGATCGCACCGAGCTCGCGGTCGCCGATCCCCGCGCGCTTCAGCGTGCGGAGCATCTCGGCCGACATCCCGCGCAGGCCGCCCAGCCCCGCGGACCTGGCCAGTTCCACCAGCTGCGAGAACTGCGTCAGGAACCACGGATCGATCTTCGTGAGCTCGTGGAGATCGTCGACCGTCCAGCCGCGATCGAACGCGCGGAACACTGCCCACATCCGGCGGTCGGTCGGCACGCTGAGCTCGCGCTGCAGCGCGCCTTCCTCCTCTTCCTCGGTGAGGCCGTCCTTCTTCGGCTGGGTGAACAGCAGGCCGCCCGACCCCAGCTCGAGCGAGCGGAACGCCTTCATGAAGGCTTCCTTGAAGGTCCGCCCGATCGCCATCACTTCCCCGACCGATTTCATCTGCGTGGTCAGGGTCCGATCGGCGCGCGGAAACTTCTCGAACGCCCACCGCGGCACCTTCACGACGATGTAGTCGATGGTCGGCTCGAAGGAGGCGGGCGTGAGCCGGGTGATGTCGTTGGGAATCTCGTCGAGGTGATATCCGAGCGCCAGCTTCGCGGCGATCTTCGCGATCGGGAAGCCGGTGGCCTTCGACGCCAGGGCCGAGGACCGCGACACCCGCGGGTTCATCTCGATGACGATGATCCGGCCGTTCTTCGGGTTGATCGCGAACTGGATGTTCGAGCCGCCGGTCTCGACGCCGACCCGGCTGATGATGCGCCGCCCCAGGTCGCGCATCCGCTGATACTCGCGGTCGGTCAGCGTCAGCGCCGGGGCGACGGTGATGCTGTCGCCGGTGTGGACCCCCATCGGATCGACGTTCTCGATCGAGCAGATGACGACGAAGTTGTCCCCCTTGTCGCGCATCACCTCGAGCTCGTACTCTTTCCAGCCGATCACCGACTCCTCGAGCAGGACCTCGTGCACCGGGCTGAAATCGAGACCGCGGCCGGCGATCTCCTTGAACTCCTCGATGTTGTAGGCGATCCCTCCGCCGACGCCGCCCATCGTGAACGACGGTCGGATGATCATCGGGAAGCCGAGGATGTCGACGGCATTCATCGCCTCCGCCATCGACTTCACATAAACGCTCTCGGGGACATCGGCCCCGATCTCCTTCATCGCGTTGCGGAACAGCAGGCGGTCCTCGGCCACCTTGATCGACTCGACCGAGGCGCCAATCAACTCGACGCCGAACTTCTCGAGCGTGCCGTCCTCGCCGAGCGCCACCGCGAGGTTCAGCGCGGTCTGTCCGCCGACCGTCGGAAGCAGCGCGTCCGGCCGCTCCTTTTCGATGATCTTGGCCAGGACTTCCGGTGTGAGCGGCTCGACGTAGGTGCGGTCCGCAGTCTCCGGGTCGGTCATGATCGTCGCGGGATTGCTGTTGACGAGGACGACTTCGAGGCCTTCCGAGCGGAGCGCCTTGCACGCCTGGGTGCCGGAGTAATCGAACTCGCAGGCCTGGCCGATCACGATCGGACCGGAGCCGATCACCAGGACGCGCTTGAGATCAGTACGTTTGGGCACCGCTTACGCTCGCTTCTCCATTTCGTCGAGGAACCGCCGGAACAGATAGTCCGCATCATGAGGACCCGGCGCGGCCTCTGGATGGTACTGAACGCAGAAGACCGGTTTGGTCTCGTGGCGCAGCCCTTCGACGGTGCCATCGTACAGGTTGGTGTGCGTCACCCTGACGTCGGACGGCAGTGTCTGCGGATCGACCGCAAACCCGTGGTTCTGGGACGTAATCTCCACCCGGCCCGTCTCGTGCTCCTTGACCGGATGGTTGGCGCCGCGATGGCCGAACTTCAGCTTATAGGTCTGGCCGCCGAGCGCGAGCGACAGGATCTGGTGGCCGAGGCAGATGCCGAAGGTCGGCACCTCGGCCTTGATCAGTTCCCTGGCGTTCTCGATCGCATAGTCAAGCACTGCGGGGTCGCCGGGTCCGTTGCTCAGGAACACGCCATCGGGGCTCGTGGCCAGCAGCTCCGACGCCGGGGTACCTGCCGGATACACGCGGACCTCGCAGCCATGCGCCGTGAAACGGCGCAGGATGTTCCACTTCATCCCGAAGTCGTACGCCGCGACGTTCAGTGGACGGCCGGCGCGGCGCTGCGGCGGCGGCGCGAATTCGTCCGAGGGGGCCGGCGCCCAGTCGAATGGACTGTCGCAGGTCACACCCTTGACCAGATCCGAGCCTTCCATCTGCGGCAGCGCCCTGGCCTTTTCGACGAGCTCGCGAGGATCGTGATCCCCGGTCGCAATCACGCCCCGCATCACACCGCTCGAGCGCAGCACCCGGGTCAACGCCCGAGTGTCGATGTCGGAGATGGCCACGATCTCGTGGCGCACGAGGTACTCGCGCAGGGTGCCGTTCGCGCGCCAGTTGCTCGCCACCGGCGATTCGTCACGAACGATGAAGCCGGCGACCTGCGGAGTCCGCGACTCCGCATCGTCGGGCGCGATGCCATAGTTGCCGATCTCCGGCGCCGTCATCGTGACGATCTGGCCCGAGTAAGAAGGATCGGTGAGGATTTCCTGGTAGCCCGTGAGGCTCGTGTTGAACACGACCTCTCCGCCGGTTTCGCCAGGGGCGCCCGCGGCGTCCCCTTCGTACCAGATGCCGTTTTCGAGAGCCAGAATCGCCTTCATTGAATCCGTTCGAGTGATCCGGTGACGCGCTGTTCCTGTCCTGCGGTGACCCGGGTGGTGCTGGACCACAGCCGGTGATCGGGCAGCTCCAGCCGGACGACGTGGGTGCCGATGCGGACGTCGCTGACACGCAGCGGGGTTACGCCGACCGGCTTGCCGTCGATGGTGACGCGCGCGCCTCTCGGCCGCGAATCCACATAAATGGAGCCGGTGTAGATCGTCGACGATGAGGATTCCGGCTCGGGCTCGGGCGCCGGACGCGTCGTTGCACGCGCGCCAGCCGAAGGAGCCTGCCGCGGCGCCGGCGTTGACGCGGCGACCGGCTTCAGCTCGAGCGCGACCGATCGGGCCGGCGTGTCGGCCGACAGGTCGACGGCCTGCGTGCCAACCACGAATCCCGGCTGCACCACGCGCAGGTCGTAGCGGCGGAACGGCAGGTCGGCGAGCGTCAACGGAGTCCGGCCACGCCAGCGTCCGTTCAGCGTCACGCCGGCGCCGCTCGGTGTCGATCTCACCACCAGCGTTCCCGTCGATGCCGCTGGTGGCGGGGCTGCCGCTGCGCTCGGCGCCGGCGGAGTGCCTGCACGAGTTGCCGCTCCACGGTCGTCGGTCCCCGGGGGCTCGGGCTTGCTGCCGCCGCGGCCGGGGGAGGGGCTGTCCGTGGCCCTGGCCGCCGGAGGCGTCACGGCCTGCTCGCTGAACTCACGCCCGGTCGCAGGTGCGGCGCCGCTGGTCGTGGATCCGCTCGTGGCCGCCGTGGCGGAATTGCCGGTCGAGGCTGGCTTTCCCCTGCCCCACAACGCGTACCCACCCAGCAGTCCCACACCGATGCACGTAATCACCAGCAGGATCATTCCGAACGGTGACCGGGCTGCCTCGGGCTCCTCGAACGTGGCAAGAGTGGCCGGCGCCGCCGCAGTGACCGAACGATGGTCATTCACAATCGCAGCCCGGGGGCGCTGGATCGTTTCGTCGTCCTGGGGATCCCGGTGAGACAGCGGCGCGTCCCGGACCGCCCGGTCATCCCGGAACGCACGCGCACCGACGAGGGTGTCCTGATCATCGCGATCGATCGACAGATCGCGAGGCTTGACGTCGTATGACGTCGTCGTCCTCGCAGATGCCGCGCCTGCCGCGTCGAGCAGAAAATCGTCCGGGGCGAACCGGTCCGCTTCCACTTCGGCGGCGATGTCATCGTCGAGCGGCCCCGAGGGATCGCGCCGGATGACGTCGTCGCGGTCGGCCAGACGCAACCGATGATCTGCCTCGTCGTCGAGCCGTTCCGCGAGAATGTCGTCCTGTTCCTCTTCTTCTTCGAGTTCTTGCTCGACGACCCTTTTCGGATCGTCTTTCCTGTCGTGCTTGCCCTTATCTGCATCTGCGGCCGTCGCCGCCGCCCTGGGACTGACGATCGTCGCAGCGGTGTCCACCTCCGGTACGCCCGGTGCCGCGGGTGGGGGGACCAAGGTCGCATCGGCACTCACGCCCCGCGCCGATGCCTCGAGGGCCGAGGCGAATGCGAGCGCCGTGGGAAAACGGGCGGACGGGTCGGGATCCATCGCGCGGGCGAGGACCGAATGGAGCGAATCCATCCAGGCGTTCGGGGTTCCTGCCGTGAGCGTGCCGATCTCGCGGCCGAGGCCCGAAGGCCGGCGGGAGGTCAGCAACTCGTAGGTGATCGCCGCGAGTGAAAACACGTCGGCCGCGGTTGCCCACGATTCTCCTGCGATGCGTTCGGGCGCGGTGTAAGGCCTGCGGACCGGTGCCCTGACCCCGACCCGCTCCAGCGCTTCGACGACACCGAAACCGGTGGCCCGGGCTTCTTCGGGGGTGACGAAAATGTCGCGCGGGTGTAACGCGCCATGGCCCACACCCGCCGCACGGGCGAAGTCGATCGCGCCTGCCAGCTGCGTGATGAACGGCAGCACCGTCGCGATTGGCGCCGGCGCGTAGTGGCGCATCGCGACGTCGAGCGATTCGGCGGCCACATATTCTTCCGCGCCATAGGCAAGCGTGCCCTGGACACCCGCCGCAATCGGCTCGACGATCGAGGGATGAAACAGGCCCGCATCAGCCGCGCGCGAGAGCTCGTCCGCGAGCGTCCGCGCCTGTTCCGGGGTGATGTCGAGGCGGAAGGCCTTGACCGCGACCAGCCGGTCGCGCTCGGGCTCGTAGGTGCGGAAGACAGGCCCCAGTGCGCCTACGCCGATCTGGTGCAGCACCCTGAAGGGTCCGAACTGTGCGGGTGCCGCAAACGCTGAAGGGTCGTCTCTGCTCAGGGAGTGCCTCGGAATGGATCGCGGAAATTTATCACATTCCACCACGGGCGCTCGCGTCCTGCAGCTGAGCAGGACGGTGCCATGGCCGGACGCGCGAGGTCTCCGGTCGCGGGATCCTTCTGTCATCCAGCCGCGTCGAAAGCCGCGGGCCACCAGCAGGATGGGTTCCTTGACATGCTTCAGAATGCTCTGAGAGAGTACGACCCGGTGTCAGCAGACGCATCTTCCACGGCTGCAGCAGGTGCGCCGCCCCGCCTTGCAGTCGACGTGCGCAGGTTCCCCTGGATGCGGCCGCTGTCTGGCGATTACGCGTTCAACTTCGCGAATGTGGCACCGCTGTATGCCGGCGACCCCCAGTCGGCCGACGCCTGGCGCGAGACTGCGCGGCGCGTCCGCGCCTGCGCGCGGAAGCCTGCTGAGATCGCTGCCGCCATCTCAGCACAGCAGGCGCGGCGTGGCGCCCCTGGAGAATCGCAATCAGCCGCCGCGCGCCTCGCCAACGCCGACGCCACCGCTGTCGTCACGGGTCAACAGGCTGGACTCTTCGGCGGTCCGCTGTTCACCATCCTGAAAGCCATCACTACGATTCAGCTCGCGCGCCGCACGGAGCGCGAACTGGGCGCGCCGGTGGTTCCCGTGTTCTGGGTCGATGCCGAGGATCACGACTGGGACGAGATCGCCAGTTGCACGATCCTCGACGCGCAGAACCAGCCCCGCACCATCACGCTTGCGAAGCCTGAGGGCGCCGGTGAACGGCCGATCGCGACCCTGACGCTGGACGAGAGCGTCACGGCCGCGCTCGCCGAGCTCGAAGGCGCGCTCGCCCAGACCGAGTTCACAGGCTGGGTCCTTGCGGGGCTGCGCGCGACCTATCGGCCCGGGGTCGGCGTGGCCGACGCGTTCGCGCGATTCCTGGAGCTCCTGCTTGGCCCGCACGGCCTGGTGGTGTTCGACTCGTCGGACCATTCGGTGAAGCCGCTGTTGCGCAACCTTTTTCATCACGAGGTTGCGACGCCAGGGCGGACGGCGGCTCTGGCTGCGAAGGCCGGCGAAGCCTTGTCTGCCCGCGGCCATTCGCCGCAAGTGGTTCCGCAGGCCGACAGCCTGTCGCTCTTCAGGCTGGACGGAACGCGCAAACCGATCCGGATTCAGGGGGATGGCTTCGTCGCCGGAGATCAGACGTTCAGCGCAAACGCGCTCGCGCAGGAGGCATCGTCAGAGCCGCAGCACTTCAGTCCCAACGTACTGCTCCGGCCGCTGGCGCAAGACACCCTCTTTCCGACGATCTGTTACGTGGCCGGCCCGAGCGAGCTGGCTTACCTCGGCCAGCTGGGCGAGGTCTACCGGCACTTCAACCTGCCCATGCCGCTCATTCATCCCCGCGCCACCGCCACCCTGGTCGATTCCGCTACCGCCCGCTTCCTTCAGAAATACGACGTCCCTTTCGAAGATCTCCAACCGCAGGATGAGGCCGCGCTGAACCGGCTGCTGCAGGCACAACTTCCACCTTTCGTGGAGACGTCGCTGACCGAGGCCGAGGACACGATCCGCCGCTCGATGGAACACGCCGTCAGCGCCGTGACGGCGGTCGATCCGACCCTGGCTGGCGCCGCCAGGACGACGCTGGGGAAAATGGACCATGAGCTCAAGGCGCTGCGCGGAAAAGTGATCCAGGCAGCCAAGCGGCGCGACGAGACGCTACGCCGTCAGTTCATCCGCGCGCAGTCCCAGACGTTTCCGCAAGGCCACCCGCAGGAACGCACGCTTTCGGTCGTGTATTTCCTGAATCTGTACGGACCCGCGCTAATCGAGCGGTTGATGGAGGAGTTGCCGATCGACCTCGGGAAGCACTGGGTGCTCTCGATTTGATCGAGCGCTTCCCGCCCTAAAGCGCCTTCACCGCCGCCTTGAGCATCTCCTCAGCGCCGGTGAGCCTTGACGACACCCCCGACAACCACGCGCGATCAGCCTCGAGGGTCCGCCTCGACTCCTGCATCGCCTTCGACGTTTCCGACGGCGCCGGACCGCCGGGTGTGGTTCGCACCTCGACGAAGTGACGCGGGCTCAGGATCGTCGCCAGCGTCGCGTCATCGAGCTCGATCGGCCGGCCCAGGACCTCGGCGGAAATCAGCCGCAGCAGGTCTGCCGGCCGTTCGCCTCCGCCTGCAGACGCCCTCGCGATCAGTCGTGACGCGATGGCATGTCCGGCCTTGAACGGCACATCGTGGTCACGCGCGAGCGTATCGGCGAGTTCGGTGACGGTGATCCACCCTTCCGCTGCCCGCTGTGCCATCCGCTCCGGGTCGAACCGGGCGCAGGCCATTGCGGCGGCAACGAGGCGGACGGCCCGGATCGCGTCGCGGAACATCGTGAGGATGAGCGGCTGCAGATCGTCCTCCGTGTCCACGATGTCGCCGAACGGCGTGTTGTGCGTGGCGAGCATGATCGCCGCCGCCTGTCCCACCGCCTTGCTACCAATGGCGCGTGCGTGTTCGAGCCCTACCGGATTGCGCTTCTGCGGCATGATGCTGCTGCACTGGACGAACCCGTCGGAGAGACGCAGGTAACCGAACTCGCTCGTGCACCAGAGCAGCAGGTCCTGAACCACTCTTCCGAGGCCAACCAGGAGCACCGCGGCCGCCGACACGCTCTCGAGCAGGTAATCGACGGTGGCGATGCTGCCGTAGGTATTGCCGGTCGGGCCGTCGAACCCCAGCAGCGCGCTCGTGCGATCACGATCGATCGGAAAACCGGTCCCCGTGATGGCGCAGGCGCCGAGCGGACTCTGGTTGGTACTGACAAATCCGGCGCGGAGCCGCTTCGTATCACGCTCCAGCTGCTCGACGACCGCCATCAGATAGTGCGCGATCGTCGATGGTTGCGCGGGCTGCGTGTGCGTGTGGGCCGGAAAGACGTCGGCTTGATGGCGCGTCGCCAGCCCGATCAGCACGTCGCGCAGCTTCAGTGTGGCATCCAGGAGCGCCAGGAGCTGCCCGCGCTGCTGCATCCGATACATCGTCATGTCGATGTCGTTGCGGGAACGCGCGGTGTGCAGCCGGCCGGCCGCATCCTCGCCACATCCCTGAACGATCAGGCGATCGACATAGAAGAAGAGATCCTCGTAGGTGCCGTCGTAGCGAACCTCGCGGACCCGTTCCAGATCGATCCCGTCGAGAGCGGCGCGGATGGCGCGCGCCGCGTCCGGCGGGACGATGTGCCGCTCGGCCAGCATCACGAGATGCGCGTAGTGAATCCCTATCAGCGGCGACAGGAACTGCGCCTTCGCGTCCTCGAAGTTGTCGTTGAGGACCGACTCGACGTAATCAGGCGAGAACTTCACCAACGAGCTCCGTATAGAAGTCTTCGTAGCGGGGGACGATGAGATCGGCACAGAAGCGCTCGGCCACGACCCTGCGTCCCGCCACCGCGATCGCGCGGTGGAACGCGGGGTCGGTGAGCAAAGCCACGCCGCTGTCGGCCATGCCCTCGAGATCGTCGAGATCGTGGAGGAATCCGGTGCGGCCGTGCTCGATTACTTCGCCGAGTCCGCCGACACACGACGCCACGACCGGCACCTCGCAGGCCATCGCCTCGAGCGCCGCGAGACCGAAGCTCTCCTGCATGGAAGGCAACAGGAACAGATCCGATATCGACAGCAGGGGCACGACCTGATCCTGCTCCCCCAGCACGTCGACGCGATCCTCGATGTCGAGGCTGCGGGCGCGATCGCGGGCCTTCACGAGATCGGGGCCGTCGCCCACCAGTAGCAATCGTGCCGGCACCCGCGACGCGATCCTGGCGAACACTTCGACTACCGCCTCGACCCGCTTGACCGGCCGGAAGTTCGACATGTGCATGACCAGTTTCTCGTCGTCGGGGCAATAGCGGGGACGAAGCTCGGGCCAGGGCTGACGTCGATAGCGGTGACAGTCGAGGAAGTTCGGAATCACGCGAATATCGCGCTTCACCTTCAGGGCTCGATAGGTGTCGGCACGCAGACTCTGGGAGACAGCGGTCACCCCGTCGGACTGCTCAATCGAGAATGCGACAGTCTCGGAATACGACGGATCGCTTCCGACCAGCGTGATGTCGGTGCCGTGCAGGGTGGTGACCACCCTCGGAACCGGGCCCGCCGCGGCACTCTCGAGGATCTGGCGGGCAAGATACGCGGCGGTGGCATGCGGCACCGCGTAATGCGCATGGATGACGTCGAGCGAACACTCGCGGGCGACGTGCACGATGCTGCTGGTCAGCGAGAGCACGTACTGCGGCTCACGGAACAGCGGATACGCGGGCGTGTTCACGCGGTGAAACGACAGGCCGGGCTGATACTCCGAGTACCGGAACGGCGGTTCGGTGCTGAGCAGGTGCACCTCGTGCCCGCGCTCGGCGAGACACTTCGCCAGTTCCGTGGCGACGATGCCGCTGCCGCCGACCGAGGCATAGCAGACGATGCCGATATTCACGGCGTCAGCCCCGAAGCCAGCGTCGCGGGCAGCCGGAACAACGAATCGCGCAACAGCGGCTCCTTCACGATGATGCCCTCGGCGAACGCCACGCCGGTGAGGGCGCCGAGATGGGCGTCGCGGCTTTCGATCAGCTGCTGGAAACGCGGCGAGGTCAGACGCGTGTCGGCCTTTGACGTTTCTGTCGGCGCGAACTGCGAACGATGGCACGCGAGCGCGTCCCGCTTGCGCTGATAGTGTTCGGAGACGTCGACTGCGAACGAGACAGCGCTCGAGTCGTTGATGAAATAAAAACAGACCCAGTCCGGCCGCCAGCTCTCGAAACCCTCCGTCCCAGCCACCTGGAAGCGCCGGAGACCGCTCCGAAACACCGCGCGCCGCAGCACGTCGCTCGCGGCGCGGTGATCGGGGTGGCGATCGTCCCAATAGGGGATCGCCACAGCCCGAGGCCGGGACTGCCGGACCAGCCGCACGACGTCGCCGATCTGTGTATCGGTGCCCGTAATGCCGCCGTCGGGCCAGCGCAGGTTCGTCCGCCATGCCGCCCCGAGCACACCGCGCGCGTCCTCGGCCTCGGCCTCGCGCTCTTCCGGCGTCCCGTTGGATCCCAGCTCGCCGCGTGTGAGATCGCACAGCCCCACGCGATCGCCGCGCGCAGCATGCCGCGCGACGGTTCCTCCGAGGCCGATCTCGATGTCATCGGGATGCGGGCCGAAGACGAGGAGGTCGATGGGCTGTAAAGCTTGGCTCATATCTCCGCGGCCTTGTTCGCCCAACGCCGAGACGGGGCGCTTCGCGCGCGCACACGACGAGACGACGAGACGACGAGACGACTGATCTTTAAACTATTTCGTCGTAGCGTCGTTTCGTCGTGTCGTCGTACCAGCGCGTAGCGCCGCGTGGCGTCGTCCATAGATCTGCCTCAGAAAGCAAACTTGAACCCCAACTGCATCTGTCGTTGATCGTACGCACTCTGCGGCGGGAACGGCGACGGCAGTGGCGCCGAGAGGTCGCCCGTTGCCGTCGTGGTGACGTCGCGCGTCACGGTGGCGACGTTCTCGGTGTTGAACAGGTTCTTGGCCTCGAAGAACAGCTCGATGCGCCGGGTGTCGCCGGCGGGGATGAAGCGCGAGTAGCGGAGATCGAGATACACGACGCGGCCCAGGCGGCCGGAGTTGCGCTCGAACCCGTTGGGCCGGTCGTTGGTCACACCGTCCTGGTTGAGATCCGTCCGCGATCGAATGTTGAACGGCAACCCGCTGTTGGCCTGCAGGATCAGACCGAGCTGATTGTTGTTCGCGACCGCCACGGCCCATCCCGTTCCGGCAACTTCCGGAGCAATCACCGTCGACACCGCGAACGTATGGGCCTGATGGAACGGCGTCGCACCGCGTTCGCGATCGAGATTGGTCGGATCCGATACCCGATCGTCGCCGCTGCCGACGACGTAGGTGCCGGTGAGCGGGGCGTTGTCTTCACCCTTCGCAAAGGTGTAGGTCGCCTGCGCCTGGAACCCGTGCGTCATCCGCTTGGTCATCGTCGCGGTGAAGGCGTTGTAGTTCGCCTCGCCGATCGACTGGAACACGTTCACGTGATCGAAGGTCGGATCGTGACGGGTGGCCGCGCTCACGGCGGTCGAGAAGATGGGACGGCCATCCGGCAGCACGTTGCCGGTCGGAATCAGGTTCAGATCCATCAGGATCGGCAGCTGGCGGCCCACGGAATTCACGTACCCGAGCGCGACCGACAGATCCGAGGCGAGCGCGCGCTCCAGCTGCGCGTTGGTCAGCCAGGCCGACTGGGTCCTGAACGCCTGATCGACCGCGGTGATGCTCTGGCGCGGCAGCACGAAGCCGGCGGGAGCGTTCGCCAGCGACACCGGGAAGGCCGGAGCACCGGCACTGGTGCCGCTCAGCTGCACGGTATAGCTGCGGGGATCGCCGTTGTTCAGGATGGCATTGTCGTAAAAGTCCAGCAACGGCGGCTCGTACATCAGGCCGGTCGAGGCTCGAAGCACCGTTCGCGCCTGGCTGTCGAGCGACCACGACACGCCGGCGCGCGGCCCCCAGTTGTTCTTGTCGATCGTGAAGTCCTGCGAGTACGGATTCGGCGCGAATGTCCGTGCCGAGGGAACGTCGAACAGGTCGAACCGCACGCCATACAGCAGCTTCAACCGATCGGTGATTTGCCAGTCGTCCTGCACGAACAGGCCGTAGAACGCCGAGCTGTAGCTTGCGGTCAGATTGCCGAAGTCCTGCCGGAACGTGGTGTAGCCGAGCGGGCTCGTTCCGGCGACCGCTGCGAGATACGAATCGATCGTGGGGAAGGTGTATTCGAAGCGCTCGCCGCGGACCCGGTCGTCGCCGACGAACTGCAGGTCGAGCCCGGCCTTGAACCCGTGCCGGCCGCGCACCCAGGTGACGTTATCGATCACCTGCCAGATTCCCTGCTCGAAGTCGAAGCCGACCGAGTTGCCGTCGCCGATCCGCGGGCCGCCGAACTGGGCGATGCCCGACACCGTGATCGCCGGGCCGTCGACCGCGCTCGGCGACGGCGTGCGGAACTGGTGCCGCCGTGCGTATTGAACACGGAGCTCGTTCAGGGTTGAGGCGCCCAGCGTCGAGACCAGTTGCGCCGAGGCCGAGTCCATCCGGTCCGTGAAGTCGGTGGCGCGATCGGGCGTGGTCAGGCCGCCGGCGATGTTCGACTCCGAGAAATTCTTGAACAGGAAATACCGGGCCGACAGCCGGTGATTCGTCGTGAACTGGTGATCGATCTTGCCGAACCCGAAGTTCACCGACTGATTGGCGGGAATGACGCCGCTCGCCGGCAGCGCGATGCCGAGACGCGCCGCGCTCTCCGGTGTCACGGTGATGACCTGCGCGCCCGTGATCAGGCTGCGATCAACGAACTCGTAGGCACCGTAGAAATGAGTCTTGTCGCGAAGCACGGGCCCGCCGACCGTGCCGGTGAAGTCGTTGACCTCGGTGTCCGGCTTGCGTGCGGTCGGCGCCAGGAAGAACGGCCGCTCGGACATGGCGTTGCGACGGAAGCGATAGCTGGCCGTTCCCCGCACCGCGTTGGTGCCCGACGGGGTGATGGCGTTGTACACCATCCCGGTCGTCTGGCCGAACTCCGGCGCGAACCCGTTGGTGATGACCTTGACCTCACGCACCAGGACTTCCGACACCGGCAGCAGCCGCAGCCCGGCTCGATCCTTTTCGGTGTTGGTGTTGCCATCGAGCTGGTAATTGGTGTGCATCTGCGAGCCGTTGGCGTTGATGCGCGGCACGCCGAACTCGTTGTTCTCGTAGCCGGTGACATTGGCCTGCAGGAACGCGAAGTTGTACGGGTTGCGCGAGATCAGGGGCAGGTTGTGGATTTCCGCTTCGTTGATCGTTCTTCCCAAATCGATACGGCCCGGCTGGGCCACCGGTGACTCGCTGCGCACCGTCACCGTTTCGTTCAGGTTGCCGACACCGAGCTCGATGTTCGCCACCACGGTCTGGCCGGCGCTGAGGCTCAGGCCGGTCTGTTCGTACTTCCGGAAACCCTGCAGCTCCGCGGCGATCGTGTAGCTGCCAAGCGGCAGCAGGATCGCGCGGTAGACGCCCTGCTCATTGGTGAGGACGGACCGCGCCGCGCCGGTGTCCATGTTCGTCACGGTGACGGTCACGCCGGGCAGCACGGCGCCGCTCCCGTCCTTGACCGTTCCTTCGATGTTGCCGTTGGCGGCCTGCGCCTGCGCGAACGCCAGTGCCGGCATTGCAATTGCCCAGATAACGCTCACGACCCGAACGACCGAAACCCTGAACATCGTGCCCTGCCTTCCCGACTACGGCTGTCCTGCGGCTGCCCGCAGGGCGCCAAAATCGCATCAACTCTCATGTTATGTGCGACTTGGCGCGAGTATACAATGCGCATGCGAACCGTCGCGGCGCGCCGTCCGTCTGAATATGGACGCCGCACGCCGCGATCTCGATCCTCGGTGACTGCCACCAAATCTGAAACGACCGCCTCGAAAGGCAAGTTGAGAGCTGCTTTCATGCGACGCCTGCCGCCGCAGTGGAAACGGTACGCGTTCTTCGGGATCGGCATTCCGCTCGTCGTGATGAGCGCCGTGATGGCCTATTACTGGGTCGTCTTCTCGCGGATGATCGATGCCCGCATGAGCGGCGAGATGACCCGGACGGACCCGCGCGTCTTTGCCCGGCCGTTCGAGCTGCACAAGGGCCAGGGGCTGACCCAGCGGCAGTTGATCGATCGGCTGAACGATCTCGGCTACGCCCACCGCCCCAGGACGGAACAACCCGGCGAGTTCACGGTCGGGCGCGATGCCATGGTGTTGATTCCCCGCGACGGGGATCACAAGGCACAAGTGGTGCGGCTGGTGTTCGGCGGCCGCCCGCCCAAGGGCACCGAGGCCACACGCATCGACACGATCGAGCTGCCGGCGACCAAGAAGCAGACCGATCGCATTACGCTCGACGCTCCGCTGATCACCGCGCTCGTCGCCGACGCGCGGGAAAAGCGCAGGGACGTCCCTCTGCAGGTGATTCCCAGGCCGATGGTTGAAGCGGTGCTCGCGATCGAGGATCGCCGGTTCTACGACCATCCGGGCATCGACCCGATCGGCATCGCGGGCGCCGTCTTCCGCAACGTCTTCGGCAACAAGGCATACCTGGCGAGCGGCAGCACCCTCACCCAGCAGCTGGTCAAGAACACCTTCCTGACGCCGGAGAAGACCCCGAAACGGAAGATGACCGAGTGGTTCATGTCGGTCGTGCTCGAGACCCGACTCACCAAGGACCAGATCCTTCAGCTCTACCTGAACGACGTGTCGCTCGGTCAGCGCGGCTCGTTCGCGATTCACGGCGTAGCCGAAGCCTCGCGGCTGTTCTTTGCCAAGGACATCGCCAACGTCAATGCGGTCGAAGCCGCGACGATCGCCGGCGTCATCCAGTCGCCATCACGCCTGTCCCCGTTCAACAACCCGGAGCGGGCGAAGGACCGCCGGAATGTCGTGCTCCGCGCGATGGTCGACGCCGGGTTCATGTCGTCGGATGCCGCCGAGCGCGCCGTGCGCGAACCGCTCGGCATCGTGCAGCGGGCGCTCGAGTCGGAGGCACCCTATTTCGTCGACTACATCAGCCAGGAGCTGCAGTCGAAGTACCCGTCAGCCGGCACCGTAGACGTCTACACGACGCTCGACGTCCACTTGCAGCGGGTCGCGCAGGACGCGCTGCGTGACGGGCTCACCCGACTCGACGAGATCCTGGCCCGTCGCAAGCGACGGCCGCAGGCGGCGCTGATCGCGGTCGACCCGCGTAGCGGCGAAGTCCTGGCATTCGTCGGCGGGCGCTCCTATAACCAGTCGCAGTACAACCGCGCCGTCTCGGCGCGCCGGCAGCCCGGCTCGGTGTTCAAGCCGTTCGTGTATCTCGCGGCGTTCGAGCATGCGCAGGCCGAGGGTCGCACCGACCTCACCCCGGCGACGGTGGTGCTCGACGAGCCGACGTCGTTCGTCTTCAACGCGCAGACCTGGACCCCACGCAACTACGAGGGGGAGTACGACGGACCGATCACTCTCCGGCGCGCCCTCGCGCTGTCGCGCAACATCGCCGCGGCGAAGGTGGCTGAATCGGCGGGGTACGAGGAGGTCGCCGCGTTGTGGCGCAGGATCGGCGCCGGCACGCCGCCACGGCCCTATCCGGCCATCGCGCTCGGCGTATTCGAAGCGACGCCCTTCGAGATTGCCACCGCCTACACGTTGTTCCCCAACGGCGGGACGATCCGCCCGCTCACCACCATCTCCCGGCTCGTCTCCAAGGGGAAGGACCTGGCGCTGCAGACGGAAAAGACCCGAACCGTGGCGCGACCCGACACGACCTTCCTCGTCACCAACATGATGCGGAGCGTGATTAACGAGGGAACGGGAGCCGGCGCGCGGGCCGCGGGTTTCGCGCTGGATGCGGCCGGAAAGTCGGGCACGACCAACGATCTCCGTGATGCCTGGTTCGTCGGCTTCACCCCCGAGCTCCTGACCGTGGTCTGGGTCGGCATGGACGACAATCAACCGGTCGGCCTCAGCGGCACCCAGGCGGCCCTGCCCATCTGGACCACCTTCATGACCCGCGCGCTCGCCGGCCACGCCAACCTGACCTTCAACCCGCCCGAAGGAATCACGTTCGTCGACATCGACCGCGACACCGGGAAGGTGGCGGCGCCAGGCTGCCCGCGCGTGTTCAAGGAAGCCTTCCTGGCCGGGACCGAACCCGCCGACGTCTGTCAGCTGCACGGCTTCTGAGAAGGCGGTGCGGTAAGATCTTTCGATGGCCGGACGACAGGTCCGGCCGGCCGAATCACCAGGTTTATTCAGGATATTCTTTTGAAAACACGCATTACGTGGATCCCCGCCCTCGTGGCGCTCTCCGCTCTCGTGGCCTGCGGCAGGAATCCCGCGGAACAGACGGCTTCTGCACAGGCGCCTCCGGCCCCGGCACAGCAGCCGGCGGCAGCCCCTGCTCCACCGAAACCGTTGCCGGCAGAGCTCCCGGATGTGCTGGCGCGGGTCAACGGTCAGCCGGTCACGAAGGCCGACTTCGATCGGCTGGTCAAGAACGTGGAAGCCGGGCGAGGTCCGATTCCTGCGGACAAGCGCGATGAAGTGCTTCGCTCCGTGCTCGATCAGTTGATCACCTACAGCGTGCTGAAGCAGGAAGCGGCCGCGCGGAAGCTCACGGTATCGGACGCCGACGTCGACGCGCAGGTCGCGCAGATGCAGAAGCAGTTTCCGAGCGAGGCGGAGTTCAACAAGGCGCTCGCTGCGCGGAATGCGACCGTCGCACAGCTCAAGGCGGACGCGCGGGTCGACATGGCGATCAACAAGATGATGGAAGCCGAGCTCGCCTCGACAACCGCCGCGACCGACGCCGACGCGCAGGATTTCTACACGAAGAATCCGGACAAGTTCAAGCAGGGCGAGACGGTGCGTGCCAGCCACATCCTCGTGAAGGTCGAAGAGTCGGCGGACGATGCGATGAAGAAGGTCGCGCGCTCGAAAATCGATGCCGTCCTGAAGCGCGCCAAGGCGGGTGAAGATTTCGCCGCGCTGGCGAAGGAAAACTCCGCCGACGGCAGCGCCGCCCAGGGCGGGGACCTGGGCTTCTTTCCGCGCGGCCAGATGGTGCCGGCGTTCGATCAGGCTGTTTTCGCGCTCAAGCCCGGCGAAATCAGCGAAGTGGTGACGACCCAGTTCGGGTACCACATCATCAAGCTCACCGAGAAGAAGGAAGCCTCGACGATCCCGCTCGAAACGGTGAAGCCGCGGGTCCTCGAGTTCCTGACCAATCAGAAAAAGCAGCAGCGCGTCGACAGCTTCATCAACGAGGCGAAGAAGCGCGCGAAGATCGAGGTCCTGGTCTGAGCGAAGAAGTCCTCGCGGCAGCGGCGGATGCACTCCGACGCGGCGACGCCGTCGCGCTCGTAACCGTGGTGCGCTCGAACGGGTCCACACCTCAGCGAGCCGGCGCCAAGATGCTGGTGTTCCCCGACGGACGGACCGTCGGGACCATCGGTGGCGGCTGTTACGAGAACGACGCCTTCTGGAAAGCGCGCGAGGCGCTGGTGACCGGCCGGTCGGCGCTGCTCCACTACGAGCTGAACGACGACTTCGCCCAGGAAAACGGCCTGGTGTGCGGGGGGCAGATGGACGTCCACATCGATCCGCTCGAACCAACCCCGCGCCTCTTCATCATGGGCGCGGGCCACGTCGGCTGGCACCTGGGCCGGCTCGCGATCGACGCCGGCTTCCGCGTTCACGTCGTCGACGATCGCGAGAAGTTCGCCAACCCTGAGCGCTTTCCCGGCGCGGAAGCCGTGATCGCAGAGCCAATCCCCGAGTGGCTCCATCGAAGCGAGATCCCGGCCTCGGCCTACGTCGTGGTCGTGACCCGCGGGCATACCCACGATCTCGACGCGATGCGCTCGCTCGCCGCCCGCGACCTGAAGTACCTCGGCCTGATCGGCAGCCGCGCGAAAGTCAGCCGCATCTTCGCGCGGCTCCTCGAAGAAGGCATGCCCCAGGAGTGCCTCACGCGCGTTCACGCCCCGATCGGCCTCGACATCGGGGCCGTCACCCCCGCGGAAATCGCCATCAGCATCATGGCGGAGCTCGTTGCCATCCGGCGCGGCGTCGATACCGGCGCCCTCGCGATGAAGCGCCTGAAGATCGCCGGCTCGTCCTGAGTCGTGGCATCGGTCCTGTTCCGCGACGCCACCATCATCGCCATGGACGACCGGCTGTCGGTCGCCGGCGGCAGCGTGTCGATTCGTGATGGGCGGATTGTCGCCATCGGCGAGGTGCCCGACGCACCACACGACCAGGTCATCGACGCGCGCGGCGGATATCTGCTCCCGGGATTCATCCAGACACACGTGCACCTGTGTCAGACCCTCTTCCGAGGGTTTGCCGACGACATGCCGCTCCTCGAGTGGCTGCGCACTCGCGTCTGGCCGATGGAAGCGGCGCACTCCCCGGCCACGCTTCGGGCATCGGTCCGCCTCGCGGCTGCCGAGCTCCTTCGAACCGGCACGACGTCCGTGCTTACGATGGAGACGGTTCACGATACGGACGTCGTCTTCGAGACGCTGGCCGACATCGGGCTACGGGCCACGGTCGGCAAATGCATGATGGACTCCGACGATCAGGTTCCAAAGCGGCTGCAGGAGCAGACGCAGGCGTCCATCGACGAGAGCCTCGCGCTCAAGAAGCGGTGGCATGGTGCGGCGAACGGCCGGCTCCGATCCGCGTTCGCGCCACGATTCGCGGTCTCGTGCTCGCGCGGGCTGCTCGAGGCAGTTGCCTCGCTGTCGGCGTCTGAACATGCGCTGGTGCACACGCACGCGTCGGAGAACCGGGACGAGGTCGAAGTGGTCCGCCGACTGTCGGGCGGCTTCTCGAACCTCGAGTACCTCGCCGATACCGGGCTGGCGACCGATCGGCTGTGCGCCGCTCATTGCGTCTGGGTTACCGATTCGGAACAGGCACTGCTGGCCGAGCGCCAGGTGAAGGTCATGCACTGCCCGGGATCGAACCTCAAGCTCGGTTCGGGGATCGCCCCGGTCACCGAAATGCGGCAGCGCGGAATCTCGGTCTCGCTGGGCGCGGATGGCGCCGCCTGCAACAACCGCCTGGACATCTTCGACGAGATGCGGCTCGCGGCCACGCTTCAGGCCGTCCGGAAGGCTCCGGGCGCGCTCCCGGCACGCGAGGTGGTGTGGATGGCGACCCGGGAAGGGGCGCGCGCCCTTGGACTCGAAGCCGAGATCGGGTCGATCGAGGTCGGCAAACGGGCGGATCTGGTCTTGCTTGAGCGCGACCGGCCGCACCTGTCCCCGGACGTCGATCCCTGGTCCGCTATCGTCTACAGCGCCCGCGGCACCGATGTCCGCACGGTCGTGGTGGACGGCGAAGTCCTGGTTCACGACTTCGCGCTGATCCGTGCAGATGAGCGGGAGGTGGCCGCAGCCGCCCGGGTCGCCGCGGCCGAGCTCGTCCGCAGGGCCCGTTTGTAACGTCGTCGGTTATAATGCTTTAGCAGTCCCTGCTTGCGAGTGCTAAACCACGATGTCGATGCATCCTGAGCTTCCGGAACGGGATAGACGCATCCTTGGGGTACTGGTGCAGGGCTACATCGACGATGGGGAACCGATTTCGTCGTTGTGGCTCGCCGACCGGGGCTTTGGTGTTTCATCCGCCACTCTCCGGAACGTCCTGTCCCGCCTCGAGGAACAGGGGTACGTGCGCCAGCCGCACACCTCAGCGGGCCGCGTGCCCACCGATCTCGGCTACCGGTGCTACGTCGATCAGCTCCTCGCCGAGCGGCGCTCGTCGCGGCCGGCTCCTCAGGTCGAGGCGCGCCTCCGGCGTGCCGGGAGTGTCGACGATCTGCTCTCGCACGCATCGCAGGAAGTCGCGCGGGCGTCTCAACAGTTGAGCTTTGCAATCGCGCCCGGAGGCGAGAGCGCAACGCTCGAGCACCTCGAGTTCGTGCCGCTCGACGGCGGCAAGATTCTGGTGGTGGTGGTGTCGACCGGAGGCCACGTCGCGCACAAGGTGATCTCGCCGGCAGAGCCGCACGACCAACCGGAGCTTCAGCAGGCTGCGAACTATCTGAACAGCGAATTCAAGGGACACTCGCTGATCGTGATCCGGCAGGCGGTCATGCAGCGGCTCCGCGAGGAGCGGAACCTCTACGACGAGCTCATGGCGCGGGCGCTGCGGCTGGCGAACACGACGTTCGCAGACCTCGCGTCGGAGCCGGCGGTGTTCATCCAGGGGCGGACGCTGCTGCTCGAGGACGTGGGCGGCGAAAGCCCCGACGTCACGCTCGAAACGCTGCGCAGACTGCTCCGGATGATCGAAGAGAAGGCGCGGCTGATTCAGCTGCTCGACGACTACATCAGCAGCGACAGCGTGACCGTCGTCATCGGATCCGAGCATCACTGGCCGGATCTCCAGCGCTTCAGCCTGATCGCCTGCCGCTACTCGGACGGTCACGGCACCGGCGCCGTCGGCGTGATCGGCCCGACCCGGATGCGGTACTCGCGCGCGATCAATGCCGTCGAAGGACTTTCCAGGGCGATCAGCAGAATGGTCAGCTCCCGTTCCTGAACCGCCTCTCGTTTTCAGCAAGACAGGCCAATGGAAGACAATCGCACCGAAACCAATCTCAATTTGAACGACGTCTCGGAAACCGCCGGCTACGCGGCTGCCGGTGACGAGCTCTCGTCGCGGGAAGCGGAGCTCGAACGCGAGCGCGACAACTACAAGGACCTCCTGCTGCGCCGGACCGCGGAGTTCGAGAACTTCCGCAAGCGGACCGACCGCGAGCGCACGGCGCAATCGGAGGCGGCCGCTGCCGAGCTCGTGAAGGAGCTGCTTCCGCTGATCGACGACCTCGAGCGGGCGCTCCAGGCCGACGCCGGCAGCGAAGGCGCCGAAGCGTATCGGCGCGGGGTCGAGCTGATTCAACGTCAGCTCACGGAGGTGCTGCGCAAGCGCGGCGTGAAGCCAATCGAAGCCCTCGGGGCCGACTTCGATCCCCATTACCACCAGGCGGTGTCGCACGAGCCCGCCGCAGGCAGGCGGGAAGGCGAGATCATCGAGGAGTACCGCCGCGGCTACATGCTCGGCGATCGGCTCCTGCGGCCCTCGATGGTGAAAGTGGCGAAAGGTGAAGCGTGAGGGCAAGCGTGAGCAAGCGTGATTACTACGAGGTCCTGGGCGTCGAGCGTCAGGCCACGGATCAACAGATCAAGAGCGCGTACCGCAAGCTTGCGCTGAAGCATCATCCCGACCGCAATCCCGGAGATCACCAGGCGGAGGAAGCGTTCAAGGAGGCGGCCGAGGCCTACGCGGTGCTCGCCGATCCGCAGAAACGCAGCCTGTACGATCGATTCGGCCATGCCGGTGTCAGCGGAGCGGCCCAGGGGGGCGGGTTCGATCCCACCATCTTCGCGGACTTCTCCGACATCTTCGCGGGCCTTGGCGACGCGTTCGGCTTTGGCGACATCTTCGGGTCGCGCCGCCGCCGCGGCGGTCCGCAGCGCGGCGCCGACCTGCGGTACGACCTCGAGATCACGTTCGATGAATCCGCAACCGGGTCGGAGACGACGATTCAGATCCCGCGCGAGGAGACCTGCGAAACCTGCTCCGGCACGGGAGCCGCCGCAGGCACGAAACCCGAGACGTGCTCCCAATGCCGGGGCACTGGCCAGCTCCGCTATCAGCAGGGGTTCCTGACCGTCGCCCGCCCGTGCTCGAATTGTCGCGGCACCGGAAAGACGATCGCCAAGCCGTGCCAGACCTGCCGCGGAGCAGGACGAGTCGGTCGCGAGCGCACGCTGACGGTCAAGATTCCCGCTGGTATCGCCACGGGGCAACGGATGCGCCTGTACGGCGAAGGCGAACACGGGAGCGAGGGTGGCCCGTCCGGCGATCTCTACGTCGTCGTCCACGTACAGGAGCATCCGTTCTTCCATCGCGAAGGGGACGACCTGTACTGCGAGCTCACGATTCCCTTCCACACGATGACGCTTGGCGGTGAGGTACGGGTGCCGACGCTCAACGGTCGCGAGGACCTCAATATTCCCGGCGGCACGCAACCGGGAGCGAGGTTCAAGCTGCGCGGCAAAGGGATGCCAAACGTCTCAGGCCGCGGCCACGGCGATCTGCACGTCATCGCGCGTGTGGGTGTGCCGAAAAAGCTGAACAAGGAACAGCGGCAGATCCTCGAGGAGCTCGCCCGCGCCATGCCCGAAAAAACCGACGGGGATGGCAGCGAGTCGGCCGAGAAGCCATTCTTCGAGCGCGTAAAGGACATCTTCGGGTGAGCCCGGCCAGCTCCCCTGCGCTGATCATCCACTTCACTCCGGGCACTACTGCGGCAGACCGCGATCGACTGGTCGCGCTGCTTGCCGACTACGATCTCGTGGCGATCCAGGAGGATGACCCTGGGTCCCCGGCGACGTGGACGGCTCACTTTGGCAGCGCCGAAGCGCGCAGCGCTGCAGCTGAAGCGGTCGGCGCGATTGCCGACGTCGATTCGCTGCGGCTCGAGCTCGCCGACGTCGAAGATGACGACTGGGCCCGGCGAACTCAGGCCGACCTGCCGGCGATTCGCGTCGGCCGGGTCATCGTGGCGCCGCCATGGGACCTGCCCGACGCCAGCGCCGCAGGCGAGGCGCTGATTGTAGAGATCGAACCGTCCCGCGGGTTCGGTACGGGGCACCATCAGTCCACCCGTCTCTGCCTGGTTCTCCTTCAGTCCCGCCGGCTCGATTCCATGACGATGATCGACGTTGGGACCGGATCGGGCGTGCTCGCGATCGTGGCCGCGAAACTCGGAGCGGCGTTCGTATCGGCGATCGATGTCGATCCCGACGCCATCGAGAACGCGCGCGAGAACATCGCGAGGAACGGCGTCGGACACATCGTCGAGGCACACGTCCGCGATCTCACCCACCCCGGGATGCCTGCAGCCGATCTCGTCACCGCCAATCTGACCGGGTCGCTTTTGGCCCGCCATGCCGCGGAGCTCGGCACGCTCGTAAAGACCGGTGGCAGCCTGCTCGTTGCCGGCTTCACGGTCGACGAGAAGCCGCTGGTGCTCGACGCGTTCGAGACCGCTTTCGAGCTGACCGAATCAGCCGAGGAAGACGGCTGGTGGGCGTTCGTCCTCACCAGGAACTAGCTTGCTCCCCCGCTTCTACGCTCCCGATTTCGACCCCGAGAGCGGCTCGGCGCGACTCAGTCCCGACGAAGCCCATCACCTCACTCGCGTGCTCCGGCTGGTTTCCGGCGACATCGTGACGGTCTTCAACGGGCGCGGGGTCGAATGGCGCGCCCGCGTCGGCAGGGCGTCGCGCGAAGCGGTCACACTGCACCTGCTCGATCCGCTGGTCGCGCGTCTTCCGCGCGTCGCCATCACGCTGGTGCAGGCAGTGATCAAAGGCGACGCGATGGAAGACGTCGTCCGGGACTGCACGATGATCGGGGTCGCGGCGATTCAACCGGTCATCTCGGAGCGGACGACCGTGAAGAGGCGTGTGCTCGCCGCCGCATACGAACGCTGGCGCAGGATTGCGCTGTCCTCGGCGAAGCAATGCGGTACCGCGCGGCTGCCGGACATCTTCGAGCCGACCCGATTCGCGGACTGGCTGCCGGCACACCTGCCGGAGCAGAGCTATCTCCTGGTCGAGCCCGGCGCGCCGGGACCCGACGTCACAACCGTGCGGCAGCTGGCGCACGTTCCCGCGCCATCGTCCGCGCTCCTGGTAGTCGGCCCTGAAGGCGGCTGGACCGAATCCGAACGCGACGCTGCCATCACAGCCGGCGCCCTTCCGCTCTCGCTCGGCCCTTTGACCTTGCGCGCCAACGCAGTCGCGCTCGCGGCCGGGGCCGCGCTCGTCGCGATCTGGAACACAGAATGACGCGGACCGCGGACCGCGAATAAGGGCGTATACTGCGCAGGCGTTGCTATTCAGGGGTCAAATACTCGGGAAATACAAAATCATCGCGCCTCTCGGCAGCGGTGGCTTCGGCACGGTGTACCTCGCGCAGGACACCTGGATCGACAAGAAGGTCGCAATCAAGGTTCCCCACCGGCAGGGACTCGATTTCGGTGAGCTGTTGCGCGAGCCGCGGCTCCTTGCCAGCGTCAGCCATCCCAACATCGTCTCGATCACGACAGCGGAGAAGCAGGACAACCTGTTCTTCATCGTGATGGAATACGTGCAGGGCGAGACGCTCGAGAACCTGATTGCCGCGCAGGGGCCGCTCGACGTCAACCGTTCGCTCGACTTCACCTGCCAGATCTGCAACGCCGTCGATCATGCGCACCGGCAGGGGGTGATTCATCGCGACCTGCGGCCCGCCAACGTGCTGGTCACGGACAACGACATGCTGAAGGTCGCGGACTTCGGCACCTCGCGCTTTCTCGAGATCGCCGCACACGGCACGACCGTGATCGGCAGCCCGCCGTACATGGCGCCCGAGCAGTTCCACGGCAAGGCCGTCTTCGCATCCGATCTCTACTCTCTCGGTGTGACGATGTATCAGATGCTGACCGGGATGCTGCCGTACGATGCCCCGGCACCGGCCGATCTGGATCGGCTGATGTCGGGCGAGCTCGTTTCTCCACCACGGCTCAAGAACCCTTCGATTCCCAAGGCCATCAGCGACATCGTGATGCGGGCGATGTCGCCCGACGTCACCGCCCGCTACCAGCGGGCCTGCGACCTGCTGGACGACATGCTTGCGGCGCGGACGCCGGCGCCCGCCCGGCGCAGCTCGCCGCCGAAAGAGGCGATCAGGGTCGGTCGCGACGACGCCCAGGCCATCCAGTCCCGGCTCCGGGCCCGGGAGGCGCCGGCGAGGCGGTTCTGCTGGCAATGCCGCAAGCCACTCCACGCCAGGACGGACCGGTGTCCGTTCTGTGGGGAGATGCAGTAGAAAGTAGCCAGTCGCCAGTTTCCAGTTCCCAGTTTCCAGTTGCCAGTTGCCAGTTGCCAGTTGGCGGCGGACTGAAGACTGAAACTGGCTACTGGAAACTGAAACCCTGCATGCGTCGACCCGCATGCTAAGATTCTGTATTGCGGCGCGGATTACGGCTCCGCTCCCCGACTCCCCCGGGGCAAGCGTTTTCCCCTCACATCCGTCCGCCCACTTCGAGGAGTTTCTGATGGCGTTTTCGGGCTCCGGAAAAATCTGGATGAATGGCGCATTGGTGGACTGGGCCGACGCGAAGATTCACATCGCGTCGCACGTGATCCACTACGGCAGCGGCGTCTTCGAGGGCGCGCGCTGCTATGCCACGCCCCGTGGGTCGGCCTGCTTCAGGCTGGACGCGCACATGCGGCGGCTGTACGACTCCGCCAAGATCTACCGGATGACGCTGGTCCTGCCGCAGGATGCGCTGACCGACGCGGTGCTGGAGACGATTCGCGCCAACGAGTACAAGGCCTGCTACATCCGCCCGATCGTGTATCGCGGCTACGAGGAGCTGGGCGTCAACCCGTTCCCCTGCCCGGTCGATACCGCGATCCTGACCTGGGAGTGGGGCGCCTATCTCGGTGACGAGGCGGTGAAGCGCGGGGCGGACGTGCGGGTCAGCTCGTGGTCGCGGGCGGCGCTCAACACCTTCCCGACCCTGGCGAAGAGCACGGCGAACTATGCCAACTCGCAGCTGATCAAGATGGAAGCGATCGCCGAGGGCTACAGCGAGGGGATTGCCCTTGACAACCACGGGAACATCAGCGAAGGCAGCGGCCAGAACCTGTTCGTCGTGCGCGACGGCGTCATTTACACGCCTCCGACCGCGGCCGCAATCCTGCCGGGAATCACGCGGGACACGGTGATCACGCTGGCGCGCGACCTCGGGTTCACGGTCCGCGAGGACATGCTGCCCCGCGAGATGCTCTATATCGCGGACGAAGCCTTCTTCGTCGGGACTGCCGCCGAGATCACGCCGATCCGCACGGTCGACAAGATCACGATCGGCACCGGGGAACGGCCGGTGACCGAGGCGTTGCGCCGCGCCTTCTTCGACGTCATCAACGGCGACGTTCCGGACCGCCACAACTGGCTGACGTTCGTGTATCCGGGCGAGCCGCTCGAGGCCGTCAGCACCACCGCCACCTCGAAGAGCGCGCGCTGAGCGGTCGGCGCGGGGAGGCCGGAATCCGGTCATGCACATAAACGATCTGCTCAAGATCGCGGTCGCCACCGGTGCGTCCGACCTCCACCTGAAGGTCGGCAGCTACCCGATGATGCGCGTGAACGGCAACCTGGTGGTCGCCTCGGAGGAAGGCCGGCTCGATCGGACCGACACCGAGTCGATGGCGATGGCGGTCTTCACGCCCGAGCACCTCGAGAAGTTCCGCAGGGCGCAGGAAGTGGACCTGGCCTACAGCGTGCCGGGCCTGGGGCGCTTCCGCGTCAACGTGTTCCAGCAGCGCGGCACCGTCGGCCTGGCGCTGCGGGTCATTCCCGTTCGGATCAAGACCATCGAGGAGCTCGGCCTGCCGCTGGTGCTGAAGCGCATCGCCACGGAAGAGCGTGGCCTCGTCCTGGTCACCGGGACCACGGGCAGCGGCAAGAGCACGACCCTTGCCGCGCTGATCGACTACATCAACGCCACCCGCTGTGCACACATCATGACGGTCGAGGATCCGATCGAGTACCTGCATCGGGATCATCACTCGCTCGTCAATCAGCGCGAAGTGGCGGTCGATACCCAGTCGTTTTCGCACGCGCTGCGAGGCGCCCTCCGTCAGGACCCGGACGTCATCCTGGTCGGTGAAATGCGCGACCTCGAGACCGTGGAGACGGCGCTGCTCGCGGCCGAGACCGGCCATCTCGTGTTCTCGACGCTGCACACGCTCGACGCGACCGAGACGGTCAACCGGATCATCACCGTGTTCCCGCCGCATCAGCAGCGGCAGGTCCGGCTCCAGCTCGCGTCGGTGTTGAAGGCGGCCATCGCGCAGCGCCTGCTGCCGCGCGCCGACGGCGCCGGCCGCTGTGCGGCCGTCGAAGTGATGCTCTCGACCCCGTATATCCGCGACGCGATCGTCGACAAGGACAAGACCTCGCTGATTCCCGGCGCGATCGCTGCCGGCACCTCGCAGTACGGGATGCAGACCTTCGACCAGTCGATCTTCGGCCTGTATCAGCAGGGCTTCGTGACGCTCGACGAGGCGCTGCGATGGGCCTCGAACGTCGATGAGTTCAAGCTCAAGGTCCAGGGGATCGCGACCACGGCGGAGATGGCCCGCGACGAAATGGCGCGGAAGCCGGCCGCGGGCCGCGGCGGCCAGCCCGAGATAACCAGATTCGGTGGATAAGCCCGAAGCCCACACCGAGGGTCTGAGAATGCTGGCGGGCCGCGAGCTGTCGGTCGAGGGCGTGCGCGCCCGTCTCAAGGATCGCGGATACCCGCCAGACGAGATTGCCAACGCCATCGAGCGGCTCCTCGAAAGCGGCGCGCTCGATGACGGCCGGGTCGCGCGCGCGTTTGCGCGGACGGCCGTCACCGTCAAGCATCGGGGGCGCCTCCGGGTGATGCGCGAACTCCTCCAGATGGGAATCAGGAGCGACGTGGCGTCGGAAGCGCTGGGCGAGGTCTACGGCGAGATCGACGAGCAGGCGCTCATCGAGGACGCCCTGCGCCGGAAACTGCGCGGACGCACCCGGCTGGACGACCAGCGGGAAGCGGCGCGCATTTATCAATTCCTCATGCGGCAGGGCTTCTCCCCCGCCGGGGTCACCGCAGCGCTCCGTCGATTCCGGGGCGGACAACCGATCGATCAGGACTGAGCAGAGCGACATGCGTTCCAGGGACATTCGCCGCAGCTTCCTCGAATACTTCCAGCGTGAGGGGCACACCATCGTCTCGAGCTCCTCGCTGGTGCCGGGAGACGATCCGACGCTGCTCTTCACCAACGCCGGGATGAACCAATTCAAGGACGCGTTCCTCGGCCGGGAGAAGCGCCCATACACCAGGGCGACGACCTCGCAGAAGTGCATGCGGGTGAGCGGCAAGCACAACGACCTCGACAACGTCGGCCCCTCGCTGCGGCACCATACATTCTTCGAGATGCTCGGGAACTTCTCGTTTGGCGACTACTTCAAGCGCGAGGCGATCCCGTTCGCCTGGGAAATGCTCACGAAGGAGTGGAGCCTTCCGCCGGACCGGCTCTTCCCGACCATCTTCAAGGGCGACGCCGGCATTCCGCGCGACGACGAAGCGCATGCGATCTGGACGAAGCTCGTCCCGCCAGAACGGATCAGCGAGCTCGGGCTGGCAGAGAACTTCTGGCAGATGGGGGAAACCGGACCGTGCGGCCGCTGTTCCGAGATCCATTACTATCGCGGCCCCGATGTTCCCTGCGAGCAGGAACGCGCCGGCAACACCTGTCTCGGCATCGATTGCAGCTGCGATCGCTACGTCGAGATCTGGAACAACGTGTTCATGGAGTTCGACCGGCAGAGCGATGCCACCCTGAACCCGCTGCCGGCGCCGTCCATCGACACCGGCATGGGGCTCGAGCGGATCACGGCAGTGATCCAGGGCAAGATCTCGAACTACGATACCGACCTGTTCACGCCGATCCTCGCGGCGATCGGTGAACGGGCCGGACGCCAGTACCGCGCGACCCTCGACGATCCCTCCGACATCTCGATGCGGGTGATTGCCGACCACCTTCGCGCGATGACCTTCCTGATCAGCGACGGGGTGATGCCATCGAACGAGTGGCGGGGGTACGTACTGCGGAAAATCATGCGGCGCGCGATGCGGCACGGGAAGAAGCTGGGATTCACCGAGCCCGTGCTCCACACCCTGGTTCCCGTGCTCGTCCGCGAGATGGGCGAAGCCTATCCGCAGCTCGGGTCGGATCAGCAGAACATCGTCCGGATGGTGCGCAGTGAGGAGGAGCGGTTCGATGCCGTGCTGACCGCCGGACTGCCACGGCTGGAGGATGCGCTCGATCGGGCCGAGGCAGGATCGCGCGTGATGTCGGGCGACGAGGCGTTCCGGCTGTACGACTCGCTGGGCGTGCCGCTCGATTTCATGGAAGACGTCGCCGGCCAGCGACAACTGGCCATCGATCGTGAGGGATTCGACCGCGCGATGCAGGGGCAGCGCGAGCGCGCCCGCGCGGCGAGCAGCTTCAAGGGTGGCGAAAAGGGCTTCGCGGTCACCGTGCCCGCGGAGGTCGAGCCACGGTTTACCGCGGCAGCCGACGAATTCACCGGCTACGAGAGCACGACGCTTCAGGGCGTGCCGATCCTCGGCACCTTCGACGAGGGCGGCAGGTGGGTGACCGACCTGCGCGAAGGCCGCGAAGGTTATATCGCCCTGCCGCGGACTCCCTTCTACCTCGAAGCGGGCGGCCAGGTGTCCGATCAGGGCCGGATCTACGGCGCCGACGGATCCGAGGCCGTGGTTCAGCGCATGGTGCGCTACGCGGCTGGCAAGCCGCGCCTCCACCAGGTCCTTGTCACGCGTGGGTCGTTCAGGCCCGAGCAGATCGTGAGCGCCGAAGTCCAGGACGAAGTTCGCGATTCGACCAGGCGGAATCACACCGCCACGCATCTGCTCCACGCGGCGCTGCGGCAAGTGCTCGGGAGCCACGTCAAGCAGGCGGGATCCCTCGTTGCGCCGGATCGGCTGCGCTTCGACTTCGCGCACTTCACCCCAATCACCCAACCGCAGGTGCTAGAGATCGAACGCATCGTCAACGAGCAGATCCGCCGGAACGTTCCGGTGCAGACCGAGGTGAGATCGACCGAGGAAGCGATTGCCGCCGGGGCGATGGCCCTCTTCGGCGAGAAGTACGGGGATCGCGTCCGCGTCGTATCGGTGCCCGGCTTCAGCCTGGAATTGTGCGGAGGAACCCACGTCAAGGCCACCGGCGACATCGGCTACTTCGTGATCACAGGTGAGAGTGGCGTCGCCGCAGGAGTGCGCCGAATCGAGGCGCTCACCGGCGCTGGTGCGGTGGAGCACGCGCAACGACAGCGCAGCGCTGTCGAAGCCGTCGTATCGCTCCTGAACGTTCCGGCGGACCAGGCGGCGGATGCCGTGCAGCGACTGCAGGCGGACGTCCGCCGCGCCGCGCGCGAGACCGAGCAGCTCAAGATGAAGCTGGCCCTGGGCGGATCGTCCACCGCTGGTTCCGCCGGGGCGGGCGATGACACTCAGGACGTGAACGGCGTGAAGCTCATCGCCCGTCGTGTCGCGGGGCTCGAGAAGGGCGCCCTCCGAGGGCTGTCGGACTCTCTGCGGGATCGACTCGGCAGCGGTGTCGTGGTGCTGGCCTCGGAGAACGATGGGAAGGTGGCGCTGGTGGTCTCAGTTACGAAGGATCTCACCTCACAGGTGCAGGCAGGCCGGCTGGTGAAGGAGCTCGCTCCGATCGTTGGCGGCGGCGGCGGTGGCCGACCCGACTTCGCGGAGGCCGGCGGGAAGGACCCCGCCGGGATTGACGCGCTCCTGAAGAAGGCGCCGGAAGTACTCAAATCTCAAATACAGAATTGAAACCGGGCAGTGCATTTTCAGCACAACTCGACCCGGTTTTTTCGCTAAGTCATTGATTCTAAGAGGGCACCAGCTTTGCGGTAACGCAAGGTTCCGGTGTCCTCGACTCCCGCCTTCGCGCTGCGCGCTTCGGCGAGGCAGGCTCCTGGGCGGAAGACCGCCTGGCTTGTCGCCGCCGCTACCCTACTGCTCTGCCCGATGAGCGCCAGCGCCCAGATCTATGCCTGGCGGGACCCTTCCGGGCATCTCGTGCTCTCCGATCAGGCCAAGGACCCGTCGGCAAAAAGCTATGCGCTCTCGGCGGCGCCGGCCGGCACCACCTATCGCACGACTCGCCCGCTCAGCACCCGCGCGACGCTTTACAACGATCTCATCGAGGAGCACGCGACGCGGAACGTCGTCAGCGCCGACCTGGTCCGCGCGGTGATCCAGGCGGAATCGGCATTCAATCCGCGGGCGGTGTCGTCGAAGGGCGCAATGGGACTGATGCAGCTGATGCCGGCGACGGCGGCGGAACACGGCGTGCTCGATCCCTTCAATCCCGCGGAGAACATTCGCGCGGGTGTGAAGTACTTGAAGCGCCTGCTGGTCAGCTACGAGGGGCGCGTCGAGCTCGCGCTGGCGGCCTACAACGCAGGGCCGGGCGCGGTGAAGAAGTACGGTGGCAAGGTGCCTCCCTATCGCGAGACCCAGAACTACGTCGCGCGAATCCAGAACACCGGGACCGGCACGGTTGCTGCGCCACCCACACGCGTCTACCGCACGGTCGAGATCGTTGACGGCCGCGAAGTAGTCCGATACTCGGGGAAGCCGCGCGAGAACTCCGAGCGGCTCGAATCCGCCGAGCGGCGCTAACGATCGTCGTCTTTATTTCCCTCTTTCAATCTCCGAAGCCGTCGCCGCTCGCGCTTGTCCGGCGTGACCGGCGGTGGCGTGAACGCACGCGCCAACCGCGTGAGCCGCCGCATTTCGATCTCCTCCTCGGTCGGCCTGGGCGTCCGATCGTCGTAGAGCTCACGAGCCTCCGCCCTGGGAATGTGTCGATCGGCGAGACCTCGCACCACCACGGTCTGCTTCCGGCCCATCGGCCGGCTGATCACGATTTCATCTCCGGGCCGGATCTCCCGGTGGGGCTTGGCCGGCTGGCCGTTCACGTCCACACGCCCGATTTTGCAGGCCTTCTGGGCCTCAGAGCGGGTCCGGAAGAGGCAGGCGATGTCGAGCCAGACATCTAGCCGAAGAGCCTCCATGCTATAATCGGGGGTTTACGAAACGTGCCACGGTGCTGCCGGGCAGGACACTCAGAGAGAGGACCAGGATTAAGTGGCTAGTCACGATTCCGCGCTGAAAGCTCATCGTCAGAACATCGAACGTCGCGAGCGCAATCGCCAGATGCGTACGCGGCTGCGCCGCGCGCTGCGCGACATCCGCGCGGCCATCGACACCGGTGATGCGGCCAGCGTGAAGGACGCGCTGCGCACGACGATTTCGCTGGTCGACAAGATGGCGGGCAAAGGTCTCATCCATCGCAACACCGCCGGCCGCTACAAGTCGCGCCTCGCGACCCGCATCAGCAAGAAGTCAGCCGCGGCATAGCTGCACGACGAGACGCTCGAGCAGGACCCGGGCGTCCCCCGAGCTCTTCAGCTCCAGATCCGTTCGAAACAGCGCCTCGATTGCCGCCGGGACCCGGCGCGGGTCGGTGGCGGCCAGCTTCTCCCGCACGAACCACGCGAGCTGACCCAGAATCTGATACGAGACGCCGCCCGCCTCGAGCGCCAGCGCCAGCTGCCTCAGCGCCTCGCGGGCGTCGCGTCGCTGGATGGCGTTCGTCACCGCCCAGTCGTCCTGCGCCGTCTCGGCGCTCACAATCTGGCGCGCGTCGCCGATCGTGATTTTCGGGCTGCCGGCCGTGTAGAGCAGCAGCCGCTCGACGTCGCCACGAAGCCGGGCGATGTCGGTTCCGGCCCGTTCAGCGACGAGCCGCGCAGCCGCAGGGTCGATCTGCTGTCCTGCGTTCGCTACCGCCTGCTTCACCATCTGCTCAGCGGTCCGCGCCGCCTCCCGCAGGTCGACCCGGCCGTCCCTTCCAACCCGCAGTCCCCAGCACTCGACGATGGCGCTCTGCTTCTGAAGCGTCTTGTAGACCTTCCTGGTACGATCGACGTCGCTCGCCACCAGGACCAGGGTCGTTTGCGGCGACGGGTCGCGGAGGTAGGCCTCGAGCACATCGAGCTCGGTCGGAGTCTCGGCATCCGCGTCTTCGGGCGTTTCTTCGACGGCGGCCTTGCCACGGCGTTTCGGCTTCAACAGTTTCTCCGCCCGCAGGACCGTCACAACGCGCCGATCGGACATCATGGGCAGCGTCCGCGCCGCTTCGACGATGGCCGCGGGGGTGACGCCGCGCTCACCAGCGTAGAACCGTTCGGAGTTGAACGCGCGCAGCTCGTCCTCGACCAGGGTGCTGATCTCGCCCGACAGCCGTGACATCTCGGCATCATCGTCACCGACGATCAGGTAGACAGGGTCTGGTTGCCGCTGGGCGATCTGCTTGCGAACGGTGGACGCGGGAACGACCGGCATGGCCGGTTCAGAAGGCTTCGAGCAACGCGCTCACGACCGAGCGGGCGAACTCCGTCGCGATGTGATCGTAGGCGTTGACGTCCTGCCCGAAGAAGGCGGTCACGTCCGCGACCGCCCCGGCGGTGGCGGGTTCGTACTCTTCGCGGAACTGCACCGACGGGTTCGACCACAGGACCTTCCCGCTCTTGAGATCCTTGAACTCGACCCGCGCGCTCATGATGAACGCGTAGCGTGAAGCCTGGTTCTGCTGGTTGAACGTCACGGGCGTGATGGTGATCGACGTTATCTCGCCGGTGAGAACGGCATCGTTGCCGGCTTCGACAGGAAACACTTTGTACTTGCCGCGGCCGCTGAGCTCGGCCCGGACATGTTCCGTGACGCGGCGATCGATGTCGAAGATCGATGTGCCGTTGGTGAACGGCGGCACACCGATGTTCTTGATGTACTCCGGCAGGAACGAGCCCCGCCCCGCCAGTGAATACCCGCATCCAGACACGAGCGGGGCAAGAGCGAGCAGCGAGACGATGACGAGTCTGTTCCCCCGCCGCATCAGTCGGTCACCACGCTGACGAGCTTGCCGTTCACGACGACCACCTTCTTGATTGTCTTCCCTTCGAGATATTTCTTCACCTGAAGATCGGCGAGTGCCAGCTTCTGGAGCTCCTCGTCCGGGGTCCCCGCCGGGACGGTGAGTCGTCCCCTGACCTTTCCGTTCACCTGCACGGGCACGACTATCTCCTCGGCGCGTGCAACCGCCTCGTCGTAGGCCGGCCAGCCGGCCGCGACCACGCCACCGGCGTGGCCCAGGCGCTCCCACAGCTCCTCTGCCATGTGCGGCGTGAACGGTGACAGCATCAGGATGAGCGACTCGACGGACTCCTTCACCACGGCGATGGTCTCTGGACGGACCATCGTGCCCACGGCCTCCGGGCTGTCGACATCGCGGCCAATCAACGAACAACCCGGACGCCCGCAGAACACATAGAGCTCGTTCACGAGCTCCATCAACCCGGACACCGCGGTGTTCAGGTGCACACGCGGATCGAGATCCTGCGTGACCCGTCGAATCGTCTCGTGCGTCTTCCTGCGCAGCGCTTTTTCGGCCTGATCGAGCTGCACCTCGCCGCCTGACGGAATGCCATCGCCGCCAATCGTGTCGGCGACCTGATCAACGAGCCGCCAGACGCGCGCCAGGAACCGGAAGCTGCCCTCGAGGCCCGCATCGGTCCACTCGATCTCCTTCTCCGGCGGCGCAACGAACATCACGTAGAGCCGGAGAGCATCGGCGCCGTACTTCTGGATCATGTCGTCCGGATCGACGACGTTTCCCTTCGACTTCGACATCACCTGGCCCTGCTTCAGGACCATGCCCTGGGTGAGCAGCCGCGTAAATGGCTCATCGAGGTGGGTCAGGCCGATGTCGCGGAAGACCCGCGAGAAGAAGCGGGAGTAGATCAGGTGGAGAATCGCGTGTTCGATGCCGCCACTGTAGAAGTCGACGGGCCCCCAGTACGCAACCTTTTCCGGATCGAACGGCAGCTCGGAATTCTGAGGATCGCAGAAACGGAAGAAATACCAGGACGAGTCGACGAACGTGTCCATGGTGTCCGTCTCGCGCCGGGCCGCGCCCCCGCACTGCGGGCACGAGACGTTCACGAACTCCGGCACTTGCGCCAGCGGCGAATCGCCGCGGCCGCTGAACTCCGCGACCTTCGGCAGCTCGACGGGAAGGTCGTCGTAACGCACGGGCACCATCCCGCACTCCTTGCAGTAGATCACCGGGATCGGCGTGCCCCAGTAGCGCTGCCTGGAGATGCCCCAGTCCTTGAGACGGTACTGCACCGTGCCTTCGCCGATCTCGCGCTTCTCTGCTTCCACGGTCATCGCGGCGCGGGCGGCATCGGACGGCATGCCGTCATAGGGACCCGACTGCACGATCACGCCGTCATTGGACACGGCTTCGGTCATCGCCTCGGGCGTTGCCGGCACACCGTCGCCTGGACGCACCACGACCCTGATCGGCAGCTGATACTTCCGGGCAAACTCGAAGTCGCGTTGATCGTGCGCCGGCACCGCCATCACCGCGCCGGTGCCGTATTCGACCAGCACGAAGTTGGCGACCCAGATCGGTACCGTCTCGTTGGTGAACGGATTGAGGGCGCGGCGCCCGGTGTCGAAGCCTTCCTTCTCGATCTCTCCGGTCATGCGCGCGGTGCGATCCTGCGCCTGGAAGCGGGCCAGCGATTCCGCGAACCTCTCGCCCCCGGGCTCGCGGCTCCACTGGAGCACGAGCGGATGCTCGGGCGCGAGCAGGAGGAAGGTCGCGCCGTAGATCGTGTCGATTCTGGTGGTGAAGACGTCGATCCCCGGCGCCGCGCCATCGGCGAGATCGAACCGGACCCGCGCACCGGTCGACTTTCCGATCCAGTTGCGCTGCATCGTCAGGACCTTCTCAGGCCAGTCCGGCAGACCCTCGGCCGCCTGCAGCAGCTCGTCGGCGTAACTGGTGATGCGGAAGAACCACTGCTCGAGCTCACGAACGGTAACCGTCGTTCCACAGCGCCAGCAGCCGCCGTTCACGACCTGCTCGTTGGCGAGGACGGTGTTGCAGCTCGGGCACCAGTTGACGCTCGAGCGCCGCTTGTAGGCGAGGTCGCGCTCCAGCATCTTGAGGAACAGCCACTGGTTCCAGTGGTAGTAGTTCGGCAGGCAGGTCGCGATCTCACGCTCCCAGGCGTAGCTGATCCCGATGCGCTGCAGCTGCCCCTTCATGTGGGCGATGTTCTCGAGCGTCCAGATCTCCGGGTGGGTGCCGTTCTTGATCGCCGCGTTTTCCGCGGGCAGCCCGAACGCGTCCCACCCGAACGGGTGGAGCACGTTGAAGCCGCGCATCCGCTTCATGCGCGCGACGACGTCCCCGATCATGTAGTTGCGGACGTGGCCGACGTGCGCGTGCCCCGAGGGATAAGCGAACATCTCCAGGCAGTAGTACTTCGGCTTGCCCGGGTCCTCGGAGACCTCGAAGGCGCGCGTGGCGTGCCAGCGCTCCTGCCACTTCTTCTCGATTGTCTGGGGCTTGTAGTCGGGCACGATCAGATGATTATACCGGCGCCCCGCCCTCGCGCTTCGCGCTACGGCGAGGCAGGCTCAGTCAGGGTGATGGCTTCCGGCGGCCCTTCCTCCACGTGCAGGCGGAAGATCAGAGCCGCCAGAAACCGTGCTGCGCCGCGCGTACAGCAGCAACCGCGCGCTCCCCACGCGGAGCCGCTACCGAGTGTGACGCCGCCAGTTCCGCTCCGGTCCCCTGAATCGCCGTCAGGGACGCATCGAGGCTCTCCTCGAGCGCCGTCAGGTCGTAGCCGCCCTCGGTGACCAGCGCCAGCGAGCCGTGGCGCCTGGCGATGCTGGCCAGGCCGCCCACGATCGCGCCGAACCCATCGCTCGTCATCCGCATCGAAGCGAGCGGATCGCGTTCGTGCGCATCGAAGCCAGCCGAGATGAGGGTCAGGGCCGGCTGAAACTGCTCGAGCACGGGCAGGACGATCGCGGTGTACGCCACCAGGTAGTCGGCGTCGGTAGCACCGGCTTCGAGCGGCACGTTGACCGTAAAACCCTTCCCCGCCCCCGTGCCGGTTTCGTGCGCGGCACCGGTTCCTGGATAGAAGGGGTACTGATGGCTCGACACATAGAGCACGGCCGGATCGTCATAGAACATCCACTGCGATCCATTGCCGTGATGCACATCGATGTCGACGATGGCCACGCGGTCGATGCCTCTGGCCCGGGCGGCAGCCGCGGCGACCGCGATGTTGTTGTAGAGACAGAACCCCATCGCGCGATCCCGTTCGGCATGGTGGCCCGGCGGCCGGACCAGCGCACACGCAGGCTCGGCGTGCGTCAGCGCGTGCTCGGCGGCCTGTACCGCTGCGCCAGCGGCGAGGGCAGCAATCTCCACCGATTCCGGCGACGTATACGTGTCGGCGTCGAGCCTCACCGCGCGTCCTGCGATCGACGCGATCGAGTCGAGATACCGCGCGTCGTGGACGCGCGCCAGTTCCTCCCGGCTCGCCGCACGCGGCTCGATCGTGGTCGTCCCCGCCCGGGCCCATCGTTCGGCCACCGCCGTGAACACCTGCGCACGCTCCATCCGCTCGGGGTGGCCCGGCGGGGTGACGTGTTCTTCAAAGCGTTCGGAAGCAATCAGGCGCATGTGTCGGTGACAGACACTCGAGAGGTTACGAGGTCAACAGGCTTTCGCACGTTCGCTGCAGCGAGGCCAGCCGTTCCATCAAATCCATTCGGCTGCGCTCGACAGTTTCCGCACCGGTGTCCGGCACGACGAACGGCTCACCGATGGCAATCGCCAGCTTCGCGAACGGCTTCGGAATCATCCCTCGGTCCCAGCTGCCCGCGGACCAGTACCGGCTGGCCTCGATGTGAAACGGCAGGACGGGAGCGCCGGTGGCGCCGGCAAGCCACACCGCGCCGGGCTGTGCGATCCGAGCCGGTCCACGCGGCCCGTCGACAGTGAAGGCGGTCGCATGACCCGCTCGCAGCTCCCGCCGCATCTGCACCAGCGCGCGGCTGCCGCCGCGTGACGTGGATCCGCGGGCCGACTTGAACCCAAACCCCGCCATCAACCTCGCGATCCACTCGCCGTCGAAGTTCTGGCTGGTCATCGCCACGATCCCCCGCTCGCGCCAGTAGAGCGTGGCCGGCAGGATGCGGCCGTGCCACAGCGCCAGGATCGGCGGCCGGCGTTCCTTCATCAGCGAGTCGTAATACTCCTCGCCGTCCACCTTCCACGTCCACGTCGCGCCCAGCGTCCCGACCAGCGGGTGCGCCAGCGCGGCGATCGAGGCCGCTTTGGCTCGCTGTACACGAGTCAGAAGCACTGTTCTTCATTGCCAACATTGCCAACATTGCCAAGATTGCCAACATTGGAAAGCTCTGGCTGCTGACAGCCACCAGCTAGCACCCGGGATTCGAGTAAAGTCCGTGCATTTCCAAATGTTGGCAATCTTGGCAATCTTGGCAATGTTGGCAATGCCTACATCCCTTCGTACTGAGGCCCGCCCCCACCTTCCGGCGGCACCCAGTCGATGATCTGGTAGGGATCCATGATGTCGCAGGTCTTGCAGTGCACGCAGTTCGAGGCGTTGATCTGAAGCTTTCGCGTGCCATCGCCGGCATCCACCATCTCGTAGACGTTGGCCGGACAGAAGCGTATGCACGGATTGCCGTACTCTTCGCGGCAGCGGGTCCGGCAGATGTCCGTGTCGTGGACGATCAGGTGTGACGGTTGATCCTCGGCGTGCCGGGTTCCGGCGTAGTGCACGTTCGTCAGGCGGTCGAACGTCAACTGGCGATCGATTTTCGCGGGATTGACAGTGGCGTCGGGGTCCGGCCGGCCGTCGCGATAGTACTCGGCGATCTTCTGCACTCGCTCGAACCCGGCGTGCGAGAGCATTGGCTCACGCACCCACCAGCCGCCCGACACCAGCGAGAATCCCGAATACGCCAGCCCGGCGAGCAGGCCGTGGTTGAAGCTCTGATGGACGTTGCGGACGGGATACAACTCGGTCTTCACGTCGCTGCCGGCGATGCGCCGTTCGTACGACTGCAGCGACGCGGCTGAAACATCACCGGCGCGAACCGCCTCGAACGCCGACTCCGCCGCCAGCATCCCGGTGCGCATCGCCAGGTGAATTCCCTTGAGGCGCATCGAGTTCACGAATCCGCCTGCGTCGCCCGCGATCAGCAGGCCATCGGCAAAGACGCGCGGCACGGTGTACCAGCCGCCTTCGGGCAGCGCCTTTGCGCCATAGCGCACCATCTGCCCGTCACGCAGCAGCGAGGCGACCATCGGATGACGCTTGAAGTGCTGGAAGGTCACGTGAGGGTCGAACATCGGGTCCCGATAGTCCAGTCCGATCACGAAGCCGACCGAGACCAGGCCGTCAGGCAGGCCGTAGATGAAGGCGCCGCCGAACTCCTCCATCCGCAGCGGGTATCCCATCGTGTGGATGACCGTGCCCTCCGCCACCCGACCTTTCGGCAGTTCCCAGAGCTCCTTGATGCCAAGGGCGTATTGCTGGGGGGATCGTCCTGCGTCCAGTCCGAGACGGCGGACCACGGCCTTTGTCAGGTTGCCTCGGACGCCATCGGTCAGGATGGTGACCCGTGCGCGAATGTCGACGCCCGGCTCGAACGTCGACTTCACTTCACCATGGCGCCCGATGCCGCGATCGCCGGTGCGAACGCCAGCAACACGATTGCCGTCGTAGAGAACCTCGGCGGCCGAGAACCCGGTGAAGATGTCGATGCCCTCGGCTTCGGCCAGCCCGCCCAGCCACTTGACGAAACGGTTCAGCGAGATGACGAAGTTGCCGTGGTTGTCGAGAGGCGGAGGCGTGATCGGGAATTCGAACTTGCCGGACCTGGTCAGGAAGTAAACGTGATCCTCGCGCACGGTTGCGCCGAGCGGCGCGCCGCGCTGCTGGAAATCGGGGACGAGATCTCGCAGCGCACGCGGATCCAGGACAGCGCCCGAGAGCATATGGGCGCCGACTTCGCGGGCCTTCTCAAGCACCGCGATCGAGAGCGGCTCGCCACCATGCTGTTTCTGCAGCTGCGCGAGCCGCAGCGCTGCCGACATCCCGGCCGGGCCACCCCCGACGATCAGGACGTCGACGTCGAGGGTTTCGCGCTCCGCCTGCTGTGGCATCGTGAAAAATGTTAGCTGCGATTGAGCTCGGCGACGATCGCCGGAATCACTTCGAAGAGGTCTCCGACAATCCCATAGTCCGCGACTTCGAAAATCGGCGCGTCGGCGTCCTTGTTGATCGCGACAATCGTGCGCGAGCCTTTCATCCCGACCAGGTGCTGGATCGCACCCGAGATGCCGAGCGCGACGTAGAGCTTGGGTGCCACCGTCTGGCCCGAGCTGCCAATCTGCCGATCCATCGGTAGCCAGCCGGCATCGCAGATCGGCCGCGACGCCGCCAGCTCGGCGCCGAGCGCCTGCGCGAGCTGTTCGGCGACCTTCAGGTTCTCCTGCGCCTTGATGCCCCGGCCGACGGCGACGATCCGCGACGCCTGCGAAAGATCCACGGCCTGCTTCGCCTCTTTGAACGGCGCCTCGGGCTTCTGACGGATGCGGCTGACGTCGACGGCGACGGCCGCCTTGACGACCGGAGCCGCCGCCGCGCCGCGTGCCGCACTGTCGGCGCGAAACGCCCCGATCTGACACGTCACCAGGTGCGGAGGCGGCCCGCCCGCCGCCACGTCGGCGTTCAGCTTGCCCTGGAACATCGGGCGGACGCAGACGAGCCGATCCCCGTCTTTTTTCACACCCGTCACGTCCGTGATCAGCGGCCGGCCGAGACGGGCTGCGAGAGCCGGCGCGAAATCGCGGGTCTGATAGGTGTGCGGGAGGAACACGAGAGCCGGCTGCTCCTGCTCGATGAGCGCTGACAGCGCGAGCACGAAGCCGTCGGCCGTGTATTCACCGAGCGCCTGATCCTCGACCGCAATCACCCGCTCGCACTCGGCGGCCGCGAGCTCGCCGGCCACTGCTTCGACGGCGGCGCCAATCACCGCGACGCGCAAGGGCCCGCCGGCCTGCTGCGCCGCCGCGATGGTTTCCCACGTCGCGCGATTCAGCTTGCCGTCGCGCTGCTCGGCAATCACCAGCACGCTCATTGAAGCACCCTGGCTTCGTCGCGCAGCTTCACGACCAGCTGCTTCGCGGCGTCGGCGGCGCTGCCGCCGAGGAGCTGCGTCTGCTTGGCCTTTTCCGGAACATACAACGAGAGGATCTTCTGCAGCGGCTCCGAGCCCGCCGGGGCGGCAGCCTTGCGAATCTCCTTCTTCTTCGCGGCCATGATCCCCTTCAACGTGGCGTAGCGGAGCTGATTGATGCCGCTCTGGATTGTGAGCAGCGCGGGCATCGGCAGCGCGACCCACTGGAACCAGCCGCCTTCGAGCTCGCGCTTCACGCGCAGACCGCCCTCCTGCACCTGCACGTCCATGATGATCGTCGCGTGCGGCATGCCGAGCTTCTCTGCCAGCACCACGCCGACCTGACCGAAGCCCTGGTCGTCGGACTGCAGCCCGGTGAGGACGAGATCGAACTGTTCGTCCCTGACAGCGGAGGCCAGGGCCTCGGCAACGGTGGCCCCGTCCGCGGCTGTGAATGCATCGCTCTCGACGTGAATCGCGCGATCTGCGCCGCGTGCCAGCGCTTCACGAATGACCTGGGTCGCCCGCGCCGGACCGGCGCAGCACACCACCACTTCGCCGCCGTGCTTCTCCTTGAGGCGAAGCGCCTCCTCCAGCGCGTAGGCGTCGGGTTCGTTCAGCTCGAAGCTGGCGTCGGCATCCCGAATCCACGTCTTCTGGTCGTTGACCCGGAGCTGCCACTCCCGGGTGACGACTTGTTTGATGCAAACGGCTGTTTTCATCGTCACCCATCGAATTTCTTGAACAACAACGCCCCGTTCGTCCCGCCGAAGCCGAACGAGTTCGACAGCGCGTAGCGGATGCTCATCGGCCTGGCGGCGTTCGGCACGTAGTCGAGGTCGCACTCGGGATCCGGCGTCTGATAGTTGATGGTCGGGGGCACGATCTGGTGCTTGATCGCCAGGACGGTGATGCCTGCCTCGAGCCCTCCGGCCGCGCCGAGCAGGTGTCCGGTCATCGACTTGGTCGAGGAGATCGCCAGCTTCCGCGCCTTCTCGCCGAACAGCCGCTTGATCGCGAGGGTTTCGAGCTTGTCGTTGAAGGGCGTCGAGGTGCCGTGCGCGTTGATGTAATCGATCTCCCCGTGAGGCACGCAGGCGTCGTCGAGCGCCGAGGCCATGACGCGCATGCCGCCGTCGCCGTCTTCCGATGGGGCGGTGATGTGGAAGGCATCGGCCGACATGCCGTATCCCACCAGCTCCGCATAAATCGGCGCGCCGCGCCGCTGGGCGAAGCCGAGCTCTTCGAGGATGATGACCCCCGCGCCCTCCCCCATGATGAAGCCGTCGCGATTCAGATCGAAGGGCCGGCTGGCCGTGGCCGGTTCGTCGTTGCGGGTGGACAGCGCCCGCATCGCGGCAAAGCCGCCGACGCCCATCGGGGTGATGGCCGCTTCGGACCCGCCCGCGATCATCACGTCGGCGCGGCCACGCCGGATGATCTCGAGCGCATCGCCAATCGCGTGCGCCGACGCCGAGCAGGCCGTGCAGGTGGCGGAGTTCGGCCCTTTCGCGCCGAACCGGATCGAGACCTGCCCGGCCGCGAGATTGATGATGGCTGCTGGAATGAAGAATGGAGAAATACGACGCGGCCCGCCCTCGAGCAGCGCCTTGTGCTCACGCTCGATGGTGCTGAACCCGCCGATACCCGAGGCAATGAAGACACCCACCCGGGTCGCGATCTCCGGCGTCACCGCCAGCCCGGCATCGTCAACCGCGAATTGCGCGGCCGCGATGGCGAGCTGAATGAAGACGTCCATCTTCTTGACGTCTTTCTTCTCGATGAACTGCAGCGGATCGAACGCTTTCACCTCGCCCGCGATCCGCGCCGAGTATTGCGACGCATCGAACCTGGTGATCGGACCGATCCCGCTCCGCCCGGCGCTGAGCGCCTCCCAGTTCGCCTGCGTGCCGATTCCCAGCGGCGACACCAGGCCGACGCCGGTCACGACGACTCGCCTACTCAAACGACCTCCGATATCAACCTGACCTGCCCCGTTCCTGGCCTCGCCGAGAAAGCCTGCCTCGCCGAGAAAGCCTGCCGCGCCGCAGGAGCCTGCCTCGCCGTAGCCTTGGCGAAGGCGGGCGAAGGCGGGCGAAGGCGGGGGCGGGGAACTACTTCTTCTTGGAATGGGACTCGATGTATTCCACCGCTTCGCGGACACGAGTGATTTTCTCGGCGTCCTCGTCCGGAATCTCGATCCCGAACTCCTCTTCGAACGCCATGACCAGCTCCACGGTATCGAGCGAATCGGCTCCCAGGTCGTCGACGAACGACGCATCCGGCGTCACTTCCTCTTCATCCACTCCCAACTGTTCCACGATGATGCTCTTCACTTTGTCAGCGACGGCCATTCAGCCCTCCAAGACGGCCCCGCAGAGCCGTTCTACCGATTGCGCTTCGACGCACGGGCGTTCGTCACCCGCACCGTTCCGGCGCGCTACATGTACATTCCGCCGTTCACGGCGACAACCTGACCCGTAATATACGCTGCCTCGTTGGAGGCGAGAAAGCACACAGCCGCCGCGATGTCCTCCGGCGTGCCGAGCCGTTTGAGGGGGATGCGCGCTTCCCATTCCTGCCGCGCACCTTCGGTGATGGTCTGCGTCATATCTGTGGCAATGAGCCCGGGCGCCACCACGTTCACGGTGATTCCGCGTGACGCTACCTCGAGCGCAACCGCCTTCGAGAAGCCGATCAGGCCCGCCTTCGACGCCGCGTAGTTCGCCTGCCCGGCGTTGCCTCCCTGGCCCACGACCGAGCTGATACTGATGATCCGGCCGCTGCGCTGCTTGATCATCGACTTCAGCACGGCCTGGGTCAGCGCGAACGCAGCCGTGAGGTTGGTCGCGAGCACCGCGTCCCAGTCCTCCCGCTTCATACGCAGCATCAGCTGATCTTTCGCGATCCCGGCATTGTTGACCAGGATGTCGATGCGGCCGTGACGCGCGAGCGTGCCGGCCACGGTCGCGTCGATCGCCGCCGGCGCCGTCACGTCGAGCGGTACCGACTCCGCCTTGCCGCCTGCGGCCGTGATCTCCTCGCTCACCGCCGTGGCGTTGTCGCCGCGGGCTGCCGCGACTACCGTTGCGCCCTGCCCGGCGAGCATGAGCGCGATCGCGCGCCCGATCCCTCGCGAGGCGCCGGTGACGAGCGCCACGCGATCCGAAAGATCGATCATATGCAACCCGCGTCCATCAGCCGGCGGCTCGAAGCGCCAGCAGCGCCTTCTCCAGCCCCTGCACGTTCTCGATGCTCAACGCCGTCACTGCCGGATCAATCTTCCTGATCAAACCCGACAGCACCGTGCCAGGGCCCAGCTCGACGAACGTCCGGGCGCCGTCCGCGATCAGTCGACGGACGACGTCTTCCCATCGCACCGGCGCCGACACCTGCTTGATCAGCGCCTCGATGGCGCTCGCGGCATCGGTCTTCGGCAGCGCGTCGACGTTGGCCACGACCGGGATCGACGGGTCGTTCGCAGTCAGCGCGCGCAATTCCGGCGCCAGGCGCTCCTGCGCCGGAGTCATCAGCGGGCAATGAAACGGGGCGCTGACCGCCAGCGCGATTACTCGCTTTGCGCCGCGTGCTTTCGCGATCTCTCCGGCGCGCGTCACCGCCGCCGCCTCGCCTGCGATCACTACCTGTCCCGGCGCATTGAGGTTCGCGGGCGTCACTACTCCGCCAACCTCCGCAGCGGCTGCTTCGCACGCGTCGGTGATAGCAGCCGCATCGAGCCCGAGGATCGCGGACATCGCGCCGTGGCCGACCGGTACAGCCTCCTGCATATACCGCCCTCTGCGGCGTACCGTGCGAAGGGCATCCGCGAAGGATAGCGTACCGGCAGCGACATGCGCCGAGTACTCGCCGAGACTGTGACCGGCGGCGAATGCCGGTTCAATGCCGTTTTGTCGCGCGAGGCGGTGGATGGCTACGCTCGCGGCGAGTATCGCTGGCTGCGTATTTTCGGTGAGGAGCAGCCGGTCCTCGGGTCCATCGAAGCACAACGTGCTCAGCGACTCGCCGAGCGCGCCGTCCGCTTCGGCGAACGTCTCGCGGCAGACTGGATGCGCGGCCGCGAGCTCCTTTCCCATCCCGACCTTCTGAGCTCCCTGACCAGGAAAGACACAGGCAATCATCGAAGTAGATCCGAGGGGCTTCGCCCCTCGGACTCCCCTACACCGTCGCTCGCGGGGCCCCCAAGGCCCCGCTCCGCGCCGGTGAGGCGCGCCCGTGGCGCGCCTAATCCATCCATGACCTTATGCATGAGGGTGGGCCGCTACTTCCCGGGCGAGATTCTCCAGGAACCCGTCGGACACGGCGCGAGCCGCCATCGCGACGGCATTGCGGACGGCTTTCGCCGTCGATCGTCCGTGTCCCACGATGCACAGCCCGTTGACACCGACCAGCGGGGCGCCGCCGTACTCGGAATAGTCGAGACGCTTCCGAAACCGGCGGTACGCCTGCCGCGAGAGTAGATAGCCGACCCGAGTCCCGAACGTGGACGAGAGCTCGTCATGCAACAGCGATTCGACCGTCTCGACCAGCCCCTCGCTGACCTTCAGCGTGACGTTCCCGGTAAAGCCGTCGCAGACGATGACGTCGGCGTGTCCCGCAAACACAGCCGGGCCCTCGACGTTGCCGACGAAGTGCACCGGCGCACCCTTCAGCAGCTGATGCGCCTCGCGGGTGAGCTCGTTTCCCTTGCTCTCCTCGGCACCCACCGACAACAGGCCCACGCGCGGGGCCGCACAGCCGAGCGCCACTCGTGCATACGCGACGCCCATGATGGCGAACTGCACCAGGTGCTGCGGCCGGCACTCGACCGTCGCTCCGGAGTCGAGCAGAATCGCCGGCCGGGTGCGCGTCGGAATGATAGTCGCCAGCGCCGGACGATCGACACCCGGCAGACGTCCGAACGCCCCGAGTGCCGCCATCACCGACGCACCCGTATGCCCCGCGCTGAACAGCGCCTGCGCCCGGCCTTCCGCCACCGCCTCCGCTGCGACACGAATCGAGGCCCGCGGCTTGCGGCGCAGCGCCGCCGCCGCCGATTCCTCCATCTCGATGCGCTCGGATGTGTCCAGGATGTCGAGGTCGAGCCAGGAGACGCGGGGATGCCTGGACAACTGCCGCTCGATCACGTCGCGGCGACCGACCAGGAGAAGACCGACCTGCAGGTGACGCGCGGCGACGAGTGCTCCGTCGATGATGCTCGCGGGGGCCTCATCGCCGCCCATCGCGTCAATGGCGATGCGCAAGTGTGTGAATGAGTAGTTCCCAGTTCCCAGTTACCAGTTTCCAGACTCGCGGGGCTGTTGACTGGAAACTGGGAACCGGAAACTCAGGACTCGTCCTACGCTTCTTTGACTTCCCTGACCGGACGACCCTTGTAGTAACCGCAGTGCGGACAGACCTGGTGGGGCGCCTTGGACTCCTGGCACTGCGGGCAGGTGCCGGTCGGGACCGGCGCGAGCGTGTCGTGGGTGCGGCGCTTCGACGTACGCGTCTTGGAATGCCGCCGTTTTGGATTGGGCATCTGCTCAGTTCTCCTTGGTTTTCGAGAGCAGCGACTTCAGCGGCGCAAGACGAGGGTCTTCCCACTTCGGCGCGCAGTCGCACTGCGTCTTGTTCAGATTGGTACCGCACTCGGGACAGAGACCGTTGCAGGCCTCCTCACACAGCGGCTTCATCGGCAGCGCCAGCACGAACTGCTCGCGCACGAGCTCGATGAGATCCACCATCCCTTCGCGGTAGAAGGCGGTGGCCAGGTCGTCCTCGCCGACCTCGATTTCTCCCCCACCGGCGTTTTCGGACTGCGGCAAGTACCGCAGGTCGAAGACCGCATCGACCGGCACATCGAACGGCTCGACACATCGACTGCACTCGACCTGGAGCTTCGTCCTGGCCCGCCCGGACAGCCCGAAGGCCTTGTCGCCAAGCCGCGTCACGTCGAGCACGAGCTCCACTGGCGCCGCGACGCGATAGTCGCTGTCCTGCGGCTCGAATGCCGACGGCGGAAACGTCCGCTCGAAGTGCTCACGCTGCCCGTGCAGCTTGTTCAGGTCGAGAAGCATGTCTCTAAGTGCCGCCCGCCAGCTCGGCGGGAACCCGTCATTATACCTTGAAATTCGCGGTCCGCGGTCCGCAGTCCGGGGCGCGGGTCGGGGCATTTGGGGACGGACCGCGGGCTGCGGGCCGCGGGCCGCGGATTTAGGCCGGCAAGTCCGATCCCGGCCGAATCGCCACCCACGGCTTCGGAATGAACAGCTGCTCGTACAGGGAGACGGCGTAGCGGTCGGTCATCCCAGCCAGGAAATCCTTGGCGGCGACGTCGAGGCCTTCCTTTTGGACGGTCGCCGGGTCGAGGTATTTCTCCGGGTCCTGCCGCACCTTGTTCCACAGCCCACCGAGAATTCCGGCAGCCTTGGTGAACTCCGCCGTCGCGATCTCGTTCTCGTAAACGGCCTCGAACAGAAAACTGCGAAGCCCGACGGTCGCGTCGAGGATGGCCTCGCTCATGCGAATCTCCGTCAGCCCGCCCTCGATCGTCTGCAGGACGACGTCGGTCACCATGCGGCCGATTCGCTCGGACGAGGAGCGGCCGAGGACTTCAACCCTCGACCGTGGCAGGTCTTCCTCCTTCAGCAACCCGGCGCGTACCGCGTCGTCGATATCGTGATTCACGTAGGCGATGATGTCCGCGACACGGGCGATCTGACCTTCGATGGTGCTGGCACGGTGCTCGGGATCGGCGCCCACGGGCATGCCGCTCTTGCCCTTGGAATGACGGGCAATGCCGTCCCGCACTTCCCACGACAGGTTGAGCCCCTGGCCATCGTGCTCCAGGACGTCGACGATCCGCAGGCTCTGCTCGTAGTGATTGAACCCGCCCGGGATGAGATCGTTGATGACGCGCTCCCCCGCGTGGCCGAACGGGGTGTGCCCGAGATCGTGACCGAGCGCGATGGCCTCGGTCAGCTCCTCGTTCAGGCGCAGCACCTTCGCGATGCTCCTCGCAATCTGTGAAACCTCGAGTGTGTGGGTCAGCCTGGTGCGGTAGTGGTCTCCGGTCGGCGCGAAGAAGACCTGCGTCTTGTGTTTCAGACGCCTGAAGGCCTTGCAGTGGATCACCCGGTCGCGATCGCGCTGAAACGCCGGGCGAATCGGATCCTCGGTCTCGGGTCGCAGCCGTCCTTTCGAGTCGCCGCTCTTGGCGGCCTGAGGCGCCAGGATGTCGCGCTCACGCTGTTCCAGTTGTTCTCGTATCGTCATCTATCGGAACCCGTCGAGATCGCCGCCAGGAAGCTGGTTCCGTGGTCGAGCGCACCCACGCCGAACAGTTCCGCGAGGGTCTGACCCAGGTCCGCAAAGGTACGGCGAACACCCACATCCACGGCGGGCCGAATCGACGCGCCGCAGACGAACACCGGCACATGCTCGCGCGAGTGATCCGTGCTCGGCGTGGTGGGATCGTTGCCGTGATCGGCAGTGACGATGAGGACATCGCGGTCGCCGAGCCGCGGCAGCAGCCGGGCCAGGCGAACGTCGAACCGCTCGAGATTCTCAGCGTATCCCCGCACCTCGTTACGATGGCCGTAGACCGTGTCGAAGTCCACCAGGTTGGCGAAGATCAGGCCGTGCGTCGTCGCGGTCATCGCCGCTTCGATTTCATCCATTCCATGATCGTCGCTGGTGGTGTGGACCACGGAGGTCATGCCGCGCCCGGCGAAGAGGTCCTCGATTTTTCCAATCGCCACGACCGGAAAGCCGGCATCCTTCAGCCGGTCGAGCAGGGTCGGCGCGAACGGGGTCAGCGAGAAGTCGCGGCGGTTCGCCGTGCGCTTGAACGCGCCGGGCGCGCCGATGAACGGCCGCGCGATTACACGGCCAACGCCCTGCCCCAGTGCAACGAGCTCGTACCCAACCGCGCAGATTCGGTACAAGTCCGGAACCGGGATCACGTCCTCGTGGGCGGCGATCTGAAAAACGCTGTCCGCGGAGGTGTAGACGATGGGCCTGCCGGTCTCCATGTGTTCCGGCCCGAGCTCGTCGATGATCGCGGTGCCGGAAGCGACCTTGTTGCCGAGAACCTTCCGTCCAATGCGTCGCTCGAACTCGGCGATCAAGTCGACCGGGAAACCGTGCGGGAACACCGGAAACGCCCGGTCGAGCACCAGACCCATCAACTCCCAGTGACCGGTGACCGAATCCTTTCCGGGCGACGCTTCCGCCATCCGGCCAAAGGCACCGCGTGGCTCGGGCTCGTCGTCTTGAGCGCTTCCGAGATCGACAACGCGAGCCAGGCCCAGCGACCGCAGGGTGGGCACTGACAGGGGCACCACCTTCGCAATGTTGCCGAGCGTGTTGCTGCCGCGATCGCCGTATCGATCAGCATCCGGCAGCTCGCCGATACCCACGCTGTCGAGGACGATGAGGATGACCCTGCGGGAACGATCGGATGGGGACAGGCGACTCAGCTCTCACCGGGGGACTTCGTCCCCCGGACCCCCTTACACGCTTCCGCCTCAGCTGAAGCTGCGGCGAGACCTCGCCGGAGCGCTTCGCGCGAAGGCGGGCGCTCGCGGGGGCCCCATGCCCCGCTCCGCTCGCGTGGCTCGCTCGCGCCGCTCACTCGCTGGTGACAGTGATTCATTCACGACGCTCTCAGGCTTCGTGCGTCGAATAGTAGTTGCCCATGGTGCGGGGAGACCGAATGGTCGCGATCGCATGCTTGAACACCATGTGATCGGCGCCGTTGTGCTCGACGATTACCGCGAAGCGATCGAAGTTCTTGACCCGGCCCTCGAAGTCCGTCCCGTCCATGAGGCGGATGTGCACGGGCAGTTTTTCACGACGCGCGTAGTTCAGGAAAACGTCCTGGATGTTCGGCTGCGGCGGGGCGGGACGCGGCTCACGGATCTGCTGGGGCATTGGGACTGCTCTCCATGGCCGCGAGGGCACGAGCGACCTCCTCCAAAGTCTTCTCGCGTTGGCCTGCGGCGTGAATCCATCGTAGATTAGGCTCTTTCCTGAACCAGATCAACTGGCGCCTCGAGTAACGACGGTTCTCCCGCACGATTAGTTCACGCGTTTCACGCTCACCTCGCACGCCGTGGAGATGCTCCAGGGCCTGTTTGTAGACCAGTCCGGTGAACGGGTGTGCGGTCTCGGGAATCCCGGACGCCAGCAGCCCCCGAATCTCATCAAGAAGGCCCCGCGCGAACTGCGCATCGACCCGTCGCGCCACGCGGTCGGCCGTCTCCTCCGCCGGGATGGCCAGCGCAAACGCGGTCACCTCGTACTCCGGCAGCGCCGGAGTGGTGTTGGCAAAGTGATCGCTCAGCGGGCGCCCGGTCAGCAGATAGACTTCGAGCGCACGGACGAGCCGCTTCAGATCGCGAGGCTGAACCCGCGCGGCGGATGCCGGATCCACGCGGCGCAGCCAGCGGTGCAGGCGTTCGACGCCACGCCTTTCGCCAATCGCCCCGAGCCTGCGCCGTACCTCCGGATTGCGGCTGGGTCCGGGAAAGAGACCGCGGGTCAGCGCCCGATAGTAGAAGCCGGTTCCGCCGACGAGAATCGGCAAGCGCCCCCGTGCCGTGATGTCGCGGATCGTCGCGGCCGCTTCACGTGCGTAACGCGCCGCCGAGTACTCTTCGAGCGGATCCGCGACATCGACCATGTGGTGCGGGATCCCCCGCTGCGCACCGAGCGGGACCTTGTCGGTGCCGATATCGAAGCCACGGTAGACGGCAGTGGAATCGCAGCTGACGATCTCTCCGTCGAAGCGTTCGGCGAGAGCGATGCCGAGCGCGCTCTTGCCCGTGGCTGTGGGGCCGAGGATCGCAACCAGCCGCGGCACGTCAGAGCGGAGCGCTCGCACACGCGCGAGCCAGCGCGAGTCCGACCAGTGCGGCGAGGATGACGAGCATTCCCAGCAGCTGCACCCGTGACGGCATCGTCATGGCGCGCCGGGATTTTCGTTGAAGAAGAAGGTGACGGTGAAGAAGGCCTTCTCGTCCGGATACTCGGGCGGCAGCGGGACGGTCGGATTGGATGCCAGAATCGCGTTACGCGCGGAGAGCGTGAACGCGTCGATCGGGGACGGCTTGGCGACGGTCACGTCCGTGATCCTCCCGTCCTTGTGTACGAAGAACGTCACCACCACGTGTCCGCGCATCGTCATCGCGGCCATGGGAATGAACCAGTTCCGCCGGACCTGCGCGACGAAGCGCGCGATCCAGGGACCGAACTCGACGCCTTTCGAGTCGAAGCTGATCGCCGGACCGAAATCCTGGGTCTGCCCCTGCAGGTTCACGAAGCCTTCGTTCTTGGCGTACTTCTGAACGTTCCTGATCGCGTCGGCGAGCACACCGCTCGACCCGCTGCGCTGCTGGGGCTGCGGTTCAGGCGACCGCTGATAGCCGTTCTCCGATTCGGGAAGCGGCGTCGATGGGGCCGCCGGTTGCGCCGCCGGACCCGGATCCCCGGCCGCAGGAGGCGTCGGCTTGGGCTCCGGCGAGGAGTCGACTCGCTCAGTCGTGTTCCCGCGCGAAAACGGCATCGAGTTGCGAGGGTCGGGCGCACGTTCGACCGAACGGGCGCGGCGATCGATATCCGACAGCTCGGCTCGTGGAGGCGGCGGCACCCGGCGCTCCAGCCGCGGCTGCATGAACACGAACCGCGGCGCTTCCTGGCGCTGACGTTGACGCTCGAGCTCCTGCAGCCGCTGCTGCTCCTGCTCGGTCTGCCGCGCTTCGATGATTCGCTGAACGAACGGGATCTTCGGACCGAGCAGGATGGCGACCAGGAAAAGAAGATGGAGGTTGACCGTGATGAGGACAACCTCGCGGGACGACATCGGCCGCGGTATGTGCGGCGTGTCTGGCCGATTATCCTCGAAGTCGAAGTACATCAGTGGGTTAGACGATTATAACATTCGCGGTCCGCAGTCCGCGGTTCGCGGTCCGCTCGGGGCAGCTCGACGGATCGGGGTGAAAGACTACCGGTCTGGACGGTTGCGGCGCCTTCTGCCCAGTTGCCTCGACAGCACGAGGATTACGGACTGCGGACCGCTGACCGGTCAGGTGCGCTCCGCAATGTAAAGGTAGACGATACCGAGGGTCAGAGGGACGGCTCGTACCTGTGAAAATCCTGTGGCCGCGATCGTGCCGGCAAACTCGTTCGGGGACGGGAACGTACCCACTGACGCGGGCAGGTATGAATATGCGCTCTGGTGTTTCGACACCATCTTGCCTACCAGCGGCAAGAGGTACCGGAAATACCAGGAATACAAGGTGCGGATCCCTGGCACTCGCGGCTGGCCGAACTCGAGAATTGCGAGGCGGCCGCCGGGTCTCAGCACTCGCGCGAGCTCCGCGAGCGCCGCACGGGGCTCGACCACGTTGCGGATGCCAAATCCAATCGTCGCCGCATCGCAGGTCGCGTCGGCCAACGGGATCCTGGTGCCATCGCCTCTGACCAGGCGCACCGAGGACAGTCCCAGCGACTTCATCTTGCGAGACGCCAACCGCAGCATCTCGCCGGCGAAGTCGACGCCCACCACCGACGCGGCCGGCTGGGCATGCAGCGCGGCGACCGCGAGATCGCCGGTCCCGGTGCAGAGATCGATGACGCGCGCTCCACGCTGGAGCCGTAGTTCGCTGACCGCCCGTGTCCGCCAGCGGGTATCAAGCCCGGCGCTCAGAACGTGGTTGAGGAGGTCGTAGCGCGGCGCAATCGCGTCGAACATCCCCGCGATTCGCGTCGGGGTCTTGTCGACCCCTGGGGGACCCGCCCCGCCCTCTGCGCGCAGTGGGGTGGGCGTCAACTGCCCCATCGTGGATAAAGATCGTGCGAGAAGCCGATCGCGCTGAGTATCTTGCCGGCCATGAAGTCGGCGAGATCGTCGAGCGTCTTCGGCATCTGATAGAACGCCGGCATCGCCGGCATGACGTGGGCGCCTGCTTCGGCGCACAGCACCATGTTCCGGAGCTGAGGAAGGCTCATCGGCGTTTCGCGGGGGACGATCACGAGCGTGCGGCGTTCTTTCAGCATCACGTCGGCTGCCCGTTCGGTCAACGTGCGTGAGAGACCGTGCGCAATACCGGCCAGCGTCTTCATCGAGCAAGGAATGATCACCATCGCCCGGCAGTCCTGGCTGCCGCTGGCAATCCTGGCACCGAGATCCCGGTTGCTGTACAGCGTAAACGTGCCGCGGCGAACGCCGTCCCCGTAACGGGCGGAGAGGTAATCACCTAGCTTCTCAACGGCGGCGGTGTCGCCGAGCTCGTCCCGCAACAGGCGCCTGCCATACTCGGTGACGATCAGCTCGACGTGGCAGCGCCGCTCGAGCAAAGCCGCGAGCGTTCGAGTCGCATAGAGGGCGCCGCTCGCGCCCGTGATCGCGACCGCGATCGAGTCCCGCGCATCAGCCGACATAGATCGCAGCCGCGGTCGATACGAGGTAGAGGATGCCGACGTAACCGTTCAGATCGAAGGCCCGCTTGACCTGCGACAGATCGTGTTCTCTGACCAGCGACTGCTCGTAAACCAGAAGCAGCGCGACACCAACCACGCCGGCATCGTAGATCCAGCCAAGGTTGGCGATCGGCCCCAGAACCGCGAGACAGATGATGGTAACGACGTGCATGACGCGCGAGATCAGGAGCGAGCGCGCGACCCCGAAGCGCACCGGGATCGACCATAATCCGTGCGCGCGATCGAACGCCAGGTCCTGGCAGGCATACAACACGTCGAACCCGCCCACCCAGGTGCCGATGGCCAGACCGAGCAGCCAGGGCTCCCAGCCAGCGCCACCGCCTGCGGCGAGCCAGCCACCTACCGGTGCGACGGCCATCGCGAGGCCCAGAAAGAGCTGCGTGTACGGCGTGTAGCGCTTGGCGAGCGAGTACCAGAAGGCGATGGCGAGGGCGACCGGCGACAGCGCAAAACACACCGGCCCGAGCTCGAACGCGGCGTACACGAACACCAGGCTGGCAATGACAACAAACACCGTCGCTTCGCGCACGGTCATCGCGCCGCGTGGCAGCTCGCGCATCGAGGTGCGTGGATTGAGCGCGTCGTGCCGCGCGTCCACCATGCGATTGAAGCCCATCGCGGCGCTGCGCGCAGCGACCATCGCGACGACGATCCAGAAGATTCGCCGGCCGGCGGAGCCGTCCCACAGCGGGCCGTTACTTGCGCGCGCGTGAAACGCCAGCAGCGCGCCGGTCAGCGCGAACGGGAGCGCGAAGACCGAGTGGCTGAATCTGACGAACGAGCCGTAGGTTCGGATGGACTGAAGGTTCACGTTTCCTGGAGCCAGGTCAGCTGCGATGGCGTGATTCCGCTGACCAAATATTCTTCCACATCCCCGACACCATCCGGCACTCGCACCGCCAGCAACGCCGCGCGCTTCCCGGGCTCGATTGTGCCGAATTCGCCGCCAAATCCCAGCGCTTCCGCGCCAATCCGGGTGGCGCTCTCGAGAATGGCGCGGGCCGGCACGCTCGACGACAGGCGGCGGATCGCGGCCATCTCCGCGAACACGTTCAGATCGTCCACGCTCGCCAGGCTGTCCGTGCCGATCGCCACGCGAACGCCCGACGCGTAGAAGCGCTCTACGGGCGGATCTCCTGCACCGACCCAGTGGTTGCTGCGCGGACAGCTGACCAGCGTAGCGCCGGCCGCAGCCAGTTGCGCCAGTTCACGATAGGAGAGCTGCACACCGTGGACGGCCAGCAGGCGCTCGGACAAGAACCCGAACTTTTCGATGTACTCCACCGGACCGCACCGGGGTGGCGTCCAGTTCGAGTTCCATACGCCGAGCGACTGCAAGGCCGCATGGATCGGCCCGCCTCCATGATTCAGAAAGTGGATCTCTTCCGGTGACTCTCCGAGGTGAATGCTCGTGAGAGTATCCGGCGCCTGTTCGGCAACCGCCATGAATAGCGCAGGGGATACCGAGTACGGCGCATGCGCCGTAACGCTGACGTGGACGAATTCTTTAGTGACGTCGAGAGCTTCCACGCGAGAGCGAGCCGCCCGGACCAGCCCGGCCGGATCGTCGGCGTTGAACCCCAGGACCTCGTGGAACACGTGCGCGGGCATCCCCGCGTCCGACAGGAGACGCGGGGTGACCAGCGTGTTGCTGATGTCGCCCACCACCCCCGTGCCCGCGTTGCGCGCTTCGACGATGGCTGCACCGGCAGCGTGGATGATGCCTGCCGCAAACGGATCGGCGAACTGTCGGCGCAGCGCGAGCAAGGCTCGCACCCACGTGTCGAACGAGTCAGCCGGCGGCACGAGGCCCCGCATGTAAGACAGCTCGAGGTGGGTGTGGGCGTTAACGAGCGCCGGCATGATCGCGGCAGCCGCGTCGAGCTCGCGCGCCCCGGAGGCGGATCCGCGCGGCCCTGCGCCGTCGCCGCAGGACACGATGCGTCCGCCCTCGACCGCCACCCAGCCGTCGCGAACCGGAGGCGCCGCGATGGGCAGTACCCACGCGCCGCGATGAACGATCAATGACCGGTCAGCCCACCTTCGCGCTTTGCGCTACGGTGGGCAGGCCGGGCCTTCTTTTCGGCGGCGCTGCGGGCAGCGTAGCGTCCGATTTCGGGTGATCGGCTGGTATCGCCGTCGGCACGGGCGACGGCAAGGTGAAGCATCCGGGGAACGGCGCGCTCGCGGAAGATCGGATCGCCGAGGATCTCGTAGTGCATGTTCCGGCGCTTCGGCGTGAAGCCGGCATTCTCGACATTGCGGACGATCTCGATCTCGTCCATGCAGTAGCTCGCGCCGGCAGCGCGCACCACGTTCTCCTCGATCATCACGCTGCCCATGTCGTTGGCGCCGTAGGCCAGGCTGAGCTGACCGACCTTCCCGCCCTGGGTGACCCACGACGACTGCAGGTTGTCGAAGTTGTCGAGGACGATGCGCGCGAGCGCGAGCGTTCGGAGATAGTCGACGCCGGTGGCTTCCCCGCCTCCAAGCTCGGTGTGCTCGGGCTGATAGCTCCAGGCAATGAACGCCGTGAATCCGCCGCTCTCGTCCTGCAGTTGCCGCAACCGGACCATGTGCTCGATCCGCTCCTCCAGGGTCTCGACCGTGCCGTACATCATCGTCGCCGTGGTGCGCAGGCCGGCCAGGTGGGCATGCCGCATCACGCCGAGCCACTCGTCAGCGGTGGCCTTGCCGTAACAGTTGAGGAGACGCCGCACGCGGTCGACGAGGATCTCGGCGCCGCCGCCGGGAATGCTGTCGAGACCGGCGCCGATCAGCCGATCGATGACCTCCGGCACCGGCAGGCGCGACAGCCGCGAGATGTGCACGACCTCGGGAGGCGACAGCGCGTGCAGACGGAACGTCGGATACCGCGATTTCACCGCCTGGAACAGATCGACATACCACTCGAGCGGCAGGTCCGGGTTGTGGCCGCCCTGGAGCAGAAGCTGGCCGCCGCCGAGCGCGATCGTCTCGTCGATCTTCCTGAAGATTTCCTCGAACCCGAGCACGTAGCCTTCACCCGAACCGACCGGACGATAGAACGCGCAGAAGTTGCACCGCGCCACGCAGACGTTCGTGTAGTTGACGTTGCGGTCGATGATGTAGGTGACGACCCGCTCGGGGTGCTTGCGGGCGCGGATGCCGTCGGCAAGCCGGCCGAGCAGCGCGGTCGGCGCGTCTGTGTACAGCGCCAGCGCTTCCGCGGCCTCAATCCGGGCCCCCGCCGCCACCTTGTCCGCGATCGTGTTTACGTTCATCTACGCTTCCCGGTGATAGAACACCGGCGTCTCCGCCCGCTGGACCAGCCCGTTGCGAAAGGCCAGCTCGTAGTACGCGCGCAGGCCTTCGAGCTCACGCGGGCCCCAGTCGTACCGGACATTCTCCCTTAGATACCGCTTTCCGATCTCCTGATGCCCCGCCCCGCAATAGGCCACCGCGATCGCGTCGGATGCGGCCACCCCCGCATCGCGGGCCTGGGTCAGCTGTTCCAGGTGATCGTTCGTCAAGGCGGTCGGACGGCCGGCCCAGAACGCCCACACGAACGGAAGACCGCTCATCGCCGTCCAGTGCTCCCCCAGATCCACCTTCTCGACCCCCGCGGCCGCGTGATCGAAGAAGAGCGCGGCGTCGCCGATGATCAGCGCCGCGTCGCACCGGCGCAACATGTCGATCGGCCGGGGCGACATCGGAATGAACTCCGGATCGACACCGAACCGCTCGCGACACAGCACCTTCAGCAGGACACTCGAGGTCCGCGAGCTGGTGTCGGCCGCGATCGTCCGGACGTCCTGGATCGGCCTGGTCGTGAACATCGCCACCGATGCGACCGCGCCTTCCGACACGATCGCCATGTCCGGCACCGCGCAATAGTTCGGCCGCCGCAGATACTCGATGCTCGGGATCATGCCGACGTCGATCGACCCCTCGTGCAGCAGTGCCGCGCACTTCGAAGGCGGGTCGAACTGGAGCGCGAACCCGTGCCGGAGCTCCAGGCCGTAGACGAGCGGCCTGGCATTCAGATAGTCAACTGCGCCGAGCCGGACGGGTTTCATCCGTGGGCCCGTTCACCGTCAACCGCCAGCCGGACGAATCGGCCATCACGCTCGACCGGTTCGAGGCCGGCCGCGCGAATATTGCCGCGAATCTCTTCGAGCGCCGTTCGTCGTGGTCCGAGAGTGCCGGGCTCCGACGCCATCACTCCGTCGATATCGTCAGCGCCGACGAGCAGTCCCACCTGTGCCAGCTTCGGCCCGTACAAGGGCCAGTCCACCTGGATCGACGGTATATCCAGCACCATCCTCGCCAGCGCGACACACTTGACGTCGTCGTACCCCGTGGTCGGCGCTGCTACGGACAGCCGCCGGGGCAATGGCGCGAACGCCTGGAACCCGCGGACCTCGTCGCTGAGCGTCTTCACTGCGCCGAGCAGCTCCGGGAGATCCGCCGGCGCGGAATCCACCGTCACCCTCAACACGAGCAGTCCCGCCTTGCGAGCCGCGCGGACGGGCCCTGGAGTTGCGACGAGATCGATCGGCAGTTCTGCAATCCCATCGAGCCCGGCCCCTGCCAGCTGGGCATAGGTGTCGGATTCGCCGAACGCCTCCAGATCCGCCAGCGAGTACCCGAACACCGGTGCCGTGCCTGCAAAGCGCCGCATCGCGGCTGCTGCCGCGACGGCGGCCGCCAGGGACGCGGGGCGTCCAGTCAGGCGGAACTCGCCGGCGCTGACGTCGGCAGGAAGCGTGGCGGGGACGGCGTCGACGTGGGCGTCGAACACGCGGACGAATGTCGTCGCCCGGCCATGACGCTGCCGCCTGATCTCGTCAGCCATCATGCCGACGCCAACCAGATCATGGCTCCCCAGCACTGTCTCCACATCGGCGGGTTGCAGCTTGTCGCCCTGCGCCAGCCGTTCCGCTACTGCGGCAAGCGTGGTCACGGACGCCATCCTTTCCGGATTTTGAGCCATTGCGCGTCAGCCACCGCCGCCGCCTCCGCAGACGTCGAGATCTTCTTCGGCCACGGACGTGAGAATCCTTCGCCCGGCCACTTGCGAGTTGCGTCGATACCCATCTTGCTGCCGTAGGCAGGCAGGTCGCTGGCGTCCTCGAGATCGTCCACCGGACCGCGCGTGAATTGAATGTCCCGTTCAGGATCGTAATGCGTTCCGACGATCCACGCGACTGCCGACAGGTTCTGCACGTCGACGTCCTGGTCCACCACGATGATCGTCTTCGAGAACATCAGCTGGCCAAGGCCCCAGCACGCGTTCATGATCTTTCTCGCGTGACCGGGATACCGCTTGTCGATCGAGATGATCACCAGGTTGTGGAAGATCCCCTCGGCCGGAAAGTGCATGTCGACGATCTCAGGGACGGTCTTCCGAATCAACGGAAGAAAGATCCGCTCGCTGGCCTTGCCGAGGTAGTAGTCCTCCATCGGCGGAATTCCGACGACGGTCGTGAGATAGACGGGCCGCTTGCGCCGGGTGATGCAGGTGAGGTGGAAAACCGGGTACTCGTCCGGGTGGGAATAGACGCCGGTGTGATCGCCGAACGGCCCCTCGCTGCGGCGTTCGCCCGGCTCGACATAGCCTTCGAGCACGATCTGGGCGTTGGCGGGCACCTCGAGATCGACGGTCACGCATTTCACGAGCTCGACGCGCTCGCGTCGCAGGAAACCTGCGAGCATCAGCTCGTCGAGCCCCTCAGGCATGGGCGCCGTCGCGGAGTACGCCAGCGCCGGATCGGGCCCGAGCGCCACCGCCACGGGCATCCGCTTGCCGAGCCGCTCGGCGACCCGATAATGCTGCGCGCCTCCCTTATGACGCTGCCAGTGCATGCCGGTGGTGCGGCCGTCGAACACCTGCATGCGATAGGTGCCGATGTTCCGGATCCCGGTCTCCGGATCCTTCGTGAAGACCAGAGGAAACGTGATGTAGCGGCCGCCGTCGTCCGGCCAGCATTTCAGGATCGGGATGTCGTCGAGCGTCCCGTTCTTCTGCACGACTTCCTGGCAGGGGCCGTCGTTCACGGTTTTCGGAAGCAAATCGCGCAGACGATTCACCGTCGGCAACAGCTTCAAGGCGTCGAGCATCCCGGTCGGGATCTTCGGCGTTGCGAGCTCGTCAATCTCCGTGGCGAGATCGTCCAGCCTCTGCACACCGAGCGCCATGCACATCCGGTTCATCGAGCCGAACAGGTTCACCGCCACCGGCATGTCGAAACCCGTGGGGCGCTCGAACAGCAGTCCGGGACCGCCGCCCGGCGATTTCGACACGCGATCCGTCACCGCGCTGATCTCGAGATCCGGGCTCACGGGGTCGGTGATACGGGCGAGCTCCCTCTCCTTGTCGAGCGCCGCGATGAAGTCGTTCAGATCCTTGAACATCACGCTACAGTTTCCATCCGTTCGGCAATCTGTGACGCCAGCATCAGTGCCCGGCGCCCCGCGGCCCCGTCCACCAGCGGCGGGCCTTGCCCGCGAATCGCGCTGATGAAATCGGCGAGCTCGCGGCGAAGCGGCTCGTCGCGCTCGACCGGAATGGTGCCCCCCTGAATGTCCGGCCGCGGCTCCTTCCGAACCAGCCGGTACCCTTCGACCTCCTGCGAGGCGTAGTCGACCGAGAGGTACGCATCCGGCTGGAAGAACCTGATCTTCCGCACCCGATCCTTGCTGATCCGGCTGGCCGTGATATTGGCAATGCAGCCCGAAGCAAAACGCAGGCGCACGTTGGCGATGTCGTACTTCGGAGTGAGCACCGGCACGCCGACTGCCTCGATCGACACCACCTCGGGCCCGACGATCGCAAGGATGACGTCCAGGTCGTGAATCATGAGATCGAATACGACGTCGATGTCGAGGCTGCGATCGGGGAACGCGCTGAGCCGGTGGACTTCGATGAAGCGCGGAGCCTTGACGAGGCGCAGCGCGATGGCGACCGCCGGATTGTGCCGCTCGGTGTGACCGACCGCAAGCACGGCGCTGCCGGCAGCAGCCGCGGCGATCATCCGATCGGCGTCCGCCAATGTGCGCGACATCGGCTTCTCGACCAGCACCGGAGTTCCCCGTTCGAGGAATGGCACCGCGATCTCGGCATGGAGCTCGGTCGGCACCGCGACGACCACGCCGTCGACCTGGCCAAGAAGATCGCGATAGTCCGTCAGCGCGGCCGTGCCCGACGCGCTTGCGATCTCAGCGGCGCGCTGTTCGTTGGTATCGACGACGGCCGTCAGCCTCGCTTCGGGCATCGCCGACAGGATTCGCGCGTGGTGGCGCCCGAGATGGCCGACGCCGATCACTCCGAGCCGACGCGGCTCAGTGGACATGGGCGGTCGGGACCGGCCTGCCGACAATTGCGATCGCGGCTTGGTTGGCCGAAGCGAACACGTGTTCGCCGTCGAGGACCAGCGTCTTCCCCGCATCAACCGACAGCGTCGTCGCACCGGCAATGCGCATCGCCTGGATGGTCGCCAGGCCGATGACCGGCACGTCGAATCGCATGTCCTGCTTCGGCTTCGCGACTTTGACGATGCACACGCCGGGCCCGGCCAGATGACCGGCGCGGCCGATGACCTCGTCGGTGCCTTCCATCGCTTCGACCGCCACCACCGCCTTGTGCTTGACGGCAATCGTCTGGCCGATGTCGAGCGCGGCAATCGCGTCCGCGATGCGGTACCCGAACTCGAGATCGGCGCGTTCCCGCTCGTCGGGCGCACGATTGCTGAGCACGCCCTCACGGGCGAGCAGCGGCGCCAGGAACATGGTCGAGTCGAGCAGGTGAATCCCCTCGTCTTTCATGACGTCGGCCACGGCGGAGATCAGGGCATCGGTGTTCCGCGCCTTGAGGCGCTTGAGCACCGACAGCAGCGTCAGGTCCGGGATGATGCCGGAGAAGATCTTGACATGACGGACCTGGCCCGCCATCACCGCCTGCGACACGCCTGCGGCCTTGAGAAGCTTGATGCACTTGCCGAGTTGCCCCAGGGAGACCCAGTGAAGAGCGGCGTCTGCCTTTTGCGCGGACGCCTCGAGATCGGGAAAGGCTTCCTCCTTGATGGCGATCACCGTGACCTCGTGGCCAAGGTCACGTGCGCCCTGTAGTGCGAGGAAAGGAAATTTGCCGTTGCCGGCGATGATGCCTATGCGTGCCACTGAGGGAGCACCCTAGGAGGGGTGCGTGACCTCAATGGTATACGAAGCGGGCTGGCTGGCCGGGATATTCCCCTGGTCCCCGACCCGCACGCACAGCGTGCCGGCGCCGGTCATGGTTCCCGTCAGGATGGCGCCGCCAGACGCCGCGGGGTTCTCCAGGACCAGGCTGCAGGCCGAGCCGGTCCAGGTGCCCAGCGCAAAACTGACCACGAGGGTGTTGTCGGTGCCGATCGCCTTCAACGTGGCCACGATCGCGCCGCTGGTCGAGGTCGAAAAGTTGTGCATCGACGATCCGCTCTGCGCGACCTGGCCGGTGAAGGTCTCGGTGATCGGCGCGGTCGGCGTGATCGGCGTCGTGGTGATGTCGTCGTCGCAACCTGCCACCCCGCAGGCCACGAGCAGGATTGCGAAAATCCGTCCGTTCAGTGCTCGAACCATCTCTCGTTCCTATTCCTCGACCAGTTCCTCGAGTCGCCGACTCGGCCGACGGAGGCCCACTCCACGCTTCGACGTGCGGATGAAGTTCACGACGTACTGCACCTCGCGGCACTGCAGCGTCGGGTCCTGCTCGATCAGCGCCAGCGCCCGGCTCGTGTTCGAGTGCAGCAGGTAACGGTACGCCCGGCGCAGCTTGGCGATCGCGTCCTGTGAGAACTTCCGGCGGACGAGACCGATCGTGTTCAACCCGTAAATCCGCGCCCGGTTGCCGACGGTCTTGGCATACGGCAGCGCGTCCTTGGTCACTACCGAGTAGCCGCCGATGAACGCATGGCTGCCGACGCGGCAGAACTGGTGCACGCCGGAATACGCCCCGACATTGGCATAGTCCTCGACGATCACGTGCCCGGCCAGTGTCGCGCCGTTGCCGAAGATCGTCTCGTTCCCGATGAGGCAATCGTGCGCCACGTGCGCGTAGGCCATGAACAGGTTGTGATCGCCGATCCTGGTCAGGCCGCCGCCACCCGCGGTGCCCCGGTGAATGGTCGCGAACTCGCGAATGACGTTGCGGTTGCCAATCACCAGCCGCGTCTTTTCGCCGCCGAATTTCAGGTCCTGCGGAATCAGCCCGACCGACGCCATCGGGAAGATCTCGTTGGCGTCGCCGATCTCGGTCCAGCCGTCGATCACCGCTGACGCGCCGATCCGGCAGTCGCGTCCGATGCGCACCTGGCCACCGATCGTCGCGTAGGGCCCGATCGTGGTGCCGGCGCCGATCGTCGCATCCGGGTCCACGATGGCGGTCGGGTGAATCGTCACGCCAGGCCGATCGCCGACTGGGACGTTGGCCAGGCCCAGCACCAGCTCCGCCTCCGCGACCACCCGGTCGCCCAGATACGCGGTGCCGTGGGCGCGCGCCAGGTTCGTCCGGCGTTTGCCCAGCGTCACCTCGAGCCGCAGCCGGTCGCCCGGCACGACCTTCAGCCGGAACTTGGCGTTGTCGACGCCGCGAAGGAACGCACGCGCGCCGGAGTTCGGTGCCGACCCGTTGAGGAGCAGCACGGTAGCCACCTGGGCCAGCGTTTCAATCATCAGCACGCCCGGCATCAACGGATCGCCGGGAAAGTGCCCCTGAAAGAAGTCTTCGTTCACCGTGACGTTCTTGACGGCCACGATGCGGTGCCCGGGCTCGAGCTCGGTGACCGCATCCACCAGCGGGGACGGATAGCGGTAACACAGGCGCTCGATGACCCGCGGGATGTTGAGTCGCACGGTTTCGGATCGCGCGGTCGCTTACTTCTTCACCGGAGGAGCCGCTGCCGGCTTGGCGCTGTCGAGCCGCTTCATGACCTCGGCCGAAATGTTCAACCCGGTGTTCACCCAGACGGCGCCGGAATCCGCGATGCTGAGCACCAGGTGCAGCCCCTTTTCGTTGGCCACCTGATCGATCACCGGATTCAGGCGGGTCTGGAAATCGTTCTGGAGATCCTGCGTGAGCGACTGCTGCTCGGACTGTGCTTCCTGCTGCGCGTACTGGAGCTCGCGGGCCATCTTTTCGATTTCCTTCTCCATCTGGCTGCGGGCCGAGTCGCTCAGCACGGTTCCGCCCTGGAGAAGCTTGTTGCGCGCCGCTTCGAGCGCCTTCTGCTTGCCTTCGAGCTCCGCCGTCTTCTTCTTGGCGTACTCCTGAATCTTTGCGGTCGCCGCCTTGCCCTCGACCGAGTTGGAGGCGATGTACTGCAGATCGATGTAGGCGACCTTGGCGCCTTCCGGGAATGGACGCGGCGCGGCCCCGGCTGCCGCCGGCGGCGGCTCCGGCTTCTGCGTGGCCGGCGCGGCCGGAGTCGTGGGCGCCTGGGCCCAGGCCGATCCGGCGGCGAGCGCCACCACCGCGATCGCAAACATCATTTTCTGCAACAGTCTCATGTAAATAGGCCCTTTCGCTTGTCAGTTTCCAGTAACCAGTTCCCAGGAACCAGTGCGCCACCCCAGTTCAACGCTGCAGAACCAGTCTCCGTTCTGGCAACTGGAAACTGGCCTCTGGCAACTTCGTCAGAATGTCGTCCCCACCGCGAACCGGAACTTGTACTTCTTCTCCGGCTGCAGGTTGTTGTCGAGCACGCCGTAACGGCTCGGGTTCATCGCGAAAATCAACCGGAACGGCACGTTCAGCACCGGCATGAAGAACCGGATTTCCGCGCCGATTGACGTCTTGAACGCAGCCGCTTCGCCCACCACTTCGGTCGTGACGCGCGGCGTGAAGTTGATCGGATTGAAGAGGTAGTACGGGTCCAGGATGCTGTCGGCAATGAGAACGCCCTGCACGTTGCGCTGGATGACCGGCTCTTTCCAGGCGAAATTCTCGCCGGTGTCGCGCACCTGCCCGGCATCGGCAAAGAGCACCAGGCGGACCGGGCCCGCGATGTGAATCAGGTATTCCGCATTGAACAGCAGGCTCTTGTTGCCACCGAGCACGACCGCGGTATCCGGATCGCGCGGGCCGACCGTGCGGATGTCGAAGCCCCGCATGCTGTATTCGCCGCCGAGATACAACCGCTCGTAGATCGGCAGCTCGCGCGTGCTGCCGTAGGGCCGGATGTATTCCGCCTGCGCGCGGAAGCCGAGCGACGTCCGGCGATTGATCGGGCGGTACCAGATGCCTTCCACCCGGGGGTTGACGAAATTGGTGTTGCCGCCGATGCCCGCATAGTCGAACGAGAAGGTGTAGCGCGTGCCGCTGGTCGGGAAGATCGGCTGGTCGACCGTGTTGAACACCCAGCTCGGCGAGATTTTGCTGATGGTCCGGCGGCCGCCCTGGCCGATCAGCAGCGAGTCCTGCAGGAACGGATTCCGCCCGATCACGAGCGGGTCGAGGTAGAGCGGGTTCAGGTCCTTCACCTTCACCTGCTCGAGGCTGTAGTTCAGATACATGCGCGAGAAGTCGCCGGTCTGGAACCCGTAGACCAGGTTGCCGCCGGCCGACGCCTGCGTGAACTGGCCGGGCCAGCGGATCTCGCGGATGAAGAGATCGACCCCGGCGGTCATCGGCTTGTCGAACAGGAACGGCTCGGTGAACGCCAGCTGGTAGTTCTTGGCGCGGTTGCCGGCCTGGGCCGAGATCGTGAACGTCTCGCCGCGTCCAAGGAAGTTCGAGGTCTGGAACGCGAGCTGTCCGAAGAACCCGTCGAACTGAGACACGCCGGCGCCGAACGTCAGCTGGTTGCGGTTTTGTTCTTCGAGCTTCAGTGAGAGGTCGACCTTGTTGTCGGCGCCAGGCGTCTTCTCGACCTGGATTGCATCGCCTTCGAGCGCCTTGAAGTACCCGAGCTGATTGAGACGCTTGATGCTGTACTTCAGCGCCTCGGTGTTGAACACCCCGGCTTCGAGCAGCCGAATCTCGCGCCGGATGACGTTGTCGCGGGTGGTCGTGTTGCCCGTGAAGGTAATCCGGTTGACGAAGTACTGCTTGCCTTCGGTGACCTTCATGGTCACGTCGACCACCGCCGGCGCGTCGGCCTTCGCGGCAGCGGGCGCGGCGGGACCAGCGGAGCCGTTGCCGTTGGCCACGTTCCGCGGCTTCAGATCCGGGAAGGCCACGAACTCGTAGTAGCCACCCGCGCCGTAGATTTCGCGGGCCTTGTCCAGGCTCTTCTTGATCTTCTTCTCGCTGTAGTACTCGCCCTGCTGGAACTGGAACAGCCCCTTCAGCGCCTCGTCTTTGACGACGGTGTTGCCTTCGAAGTTGAAGTCGCCGATCTTGTAGCGGTCGCCCTCGGTGACCGGCACGCGCAGCTGCACCCAGCGGGTCTTGCCGTCCTCCTCGTCCTCGAGGACCTTCAAATCGGGCTGGCCGACCTGGGCGGCGATGTAGCCGTTGTCGCGGTAGTACTCGACGATCTTGTCCGCGTCCTCGCCGAACTTGTCTTCCTTGTAGGTGCCCTTCGGCAGGATGAACGAGAACATGCCCGGGCCCTTGTTCTCCTTCATCCGTTTCGAGAGCGCGCGATCGCTGATCTTCTGGTTGCCGACGAACTCGAGCTCGCGGATCTTGACCTTCGGCCCTTCGGAGATGTTGAACGTGACGTGCACCGTCTTCGCGGCGCCCTCGACTTCCTTCACCTCCGGCTTGACCTCGGCGAACATGTAGCCTTTGGTGGCGTACAGCTCGCGAACGATCCCGGCGACGCGGCGGATCAGGCCCGGATCGATGAACGAATCGAGACGGATCTGGATGCCCTTGTCGCGGAGCTCTTCTTCGATCTTCTGCTGGTCCACCTTGTCGGACCCGAGGTAGTCGACGATCTTGACCCGCTGGCGCTCCTCCATGTCGTAGAGGATCACCTTGCCGATGACGCCGTTCTCGAACCGGACGTCCCGGACTTCGATGCTCAGGTCGTCGAGGAAGTTGGTGGCCCAGAGGCGCCTGAAGTCGGCGACGATTGCCTGCTCGGTCTCGTCGTTATAGGGAACCCAGATGTTCTCGCTCGGACGGCTGCGCCGGTTCACCATCTCCATGTAGAAGAGGTAGGTCTGCGCGTCCACGACCGGGATGCCGCCCTGTTTCTCGAAGCACGGGATGATGATGTACGTATAGGGCCCGGTCCCGGCGGGCGGCAGCTTGGCCGGCGCCGGCACCTGCAGATTGCACATCGTGGCGGGGAGTGGAACCGCCGGCTGCGCCGATGGCGCGGGCGGTGTCTGCGCACGCGCCTCAGCCGCGGCCAGAATGACCGCGAGACAAACTACGAACAATCGCATAGGTCGGAGAGAAACACAGGGTCGCGGCCCCAGCGGTTCAATGGTGCGGGGCCGGGCCACCCACGGACGGCCCGTCCGGACAGTGGCCAAGCCATGATTCTATCGGATGTTAGACGTCCGAGGCCAGTTTACGGCCGTCCGCCTTCGCTGCCGGCAACTCCGCCTCGCAGCTTCGGCGAGACAGGTTCAGGCCAGCCGGCGGCCGTCCGCCGCGGCATGACCGGCTGACCGGTATGCCAGGACGCCGGCGTCGAGGTAGACCTCGATGTCGCCCCCCTTGAGGTGGCCCCGAATGAGCTCCTCCGAGAGCGGGTCTTCGATGTAGCGCTGGATCGCCCGGCGGAGCGGCCTGGCGCCATACGAGCGGTCCTTGCAGGTCTGCTCGATGATCCAGTCCACCACGTCCTGCGCCAGCTCGAGGTGAATCTTCCGATCCACCAGGTTGTCGTTCACCTGCTTGACCAGCAGGCGGGTAATCGTCCGCAGATCGTCGTCGGACAGCGCCTCGAACACGATGATCTCGTCGATCCGGTTGATGAACTCGGGATTGAACGTCTTGCGGACCTCTCCGAGCACCATGTCGTTGACGCTGCGGGCGACCGCACCCGCATCCGCCGCCTGGAACCCGAGCGACGCCTTCTTCTGGATGAAGCGGGCGCCGATGTTCGACGTCATGATGATGATGGTGTTCTTGAAGTTCACCCGGTTGCCGAGCCCGTCGGTCAGGTGGCCGTCTTCGAACACCTGCAGCAGGATGTTGAACAGGTCGGGGTGCGCCTTCTCGACCTCGTCCAGCAGGACGACGGAGTAGGGGTTGCGCTTGACCTTTTCGGTGAGCTGCCCGCCCTCCTCATGGCCGACATACCCCGGCGGTGAGCCAATCAGCTTCGACACCGAGTGCTTCTCCATGTACTCGGACATGTCGAAGCGGATCAGCGCGTGGTCGCTGCCGAACAGGAAGTTCGCGAGCGCCCGGGCCAGCTCGGTCTTGCCAACGCCGGTCGGACCGAGGAACACGAAGCTGCCCACGGGACGGTTCGGATTCTTCAGCCCCGCGCGGGAGCGCCGAATCGCCCGGGACAGGGCCGAGATAGCGGTCTCCTGCGAGATGACGCGCTTGTGCAGCTCGTCCTCCATCCGCAGGAGCTTATTGCCCTCATCCTGATTGATCGAGGTGAGCGGGACGCCGGTCCACTTCGACACGACCTCGTCGATCTCGGGTTTTCCGACGACGACGCGGCGTGAGCTGGACTTGACGTCGAACCGCTCGCGGACGAACTGCAGGTTCTCGCGCGCCTGGACTTCCTGCTCGCGATAGAACTGGGCCTTCTCGAAGTTCTTCTCCGAGACCGCGTTCTCCATCTGTTCGACGGCGACGCGGATGCTGCGGTTGATCTCGCCGAACTCCTCGCTGTAGCCCGCCTCGCGCAGCTTGGCGCGCGCGCCGGCTTCGTCAATCAGATCGATCGCCTTGTCCGGGAGGAACCGGTCGGTGATGTAGCGGTTCGACTGATAGACCGCCGCCTCGAGCGCCTCGGACGTGTACTCCACGTGATGGAACGTCTCGTAGCGATCCTTGACGCCGGTCAGCACCTCGATCGTTTCCTTCTCCGACGGCGGATCGACCTTGATGGCCTGGAAGCGCCGCTCGAGCGACCGATCCTTCTCGATGTACTTGCGATATTCGGCCGGGGTCGTCGCGCCGATGCAGCGGATCTCGCCGCGCGACAGCGCCGGCTTCAGGATGTTGGCCGCGTCGAGCGATCCTTCCGCTGACCCCGCACCAACGAGCGTGTGCAGCTCGTCGATGAACACGATGATGTTCGGGTTCTCGGTCAGCTCCTTCATGATCGCCTTGAGGCGTTCTTCGAACTGGCCGCGATACTTCGTCCCCGCGACGATCAGCGAGATGTCGAGCGCCAGGATCCGCTTGTCGGCGAGGAAGTGCGGCACGTCGCCGAAGACGATTTTCTGAGCCAGCCCCTCGACGATGGCCGTTTTGCCGACGCCGGGTTCCCCGATGAGGACGGCGTTGTTCTTCGTCCGCCGGCAGAGCACCTGCTGCACCCGCTCGACCTCGAGGTGACGGCCGACCAGCGGATCGAGCTGGTTCTTCATCGCCGCCTCGGTGAGATCCCGCGAAAACTCGGCGAGCAGCGGAGTTTCCTTCACCCGCGTGAGCGTCGTCTTCTCGTTGAGCAGCGCGACGATGTCCTCGCGCACGGTATTCAGCCGCATCCCTTTTTCCATGAGGATGGTGGCCGCGACCGATCGCTCCTCGCGGAGGATGCCGAGCAGGAGGTGTTCCGTCCCGATGTAGTTGTGAAGGAGCCGATCGGCTTCCTCGGCCGCAAACTGCAGGACCCGCTTCGTTTCAGCGCTGAAAGGAATTTCAACCGAGGTGGAAACTTTCTCGCGGAACACGGTGCGTCCCTCGATTTCCTTGCGGATGCTTTCGAGGGAGAGGTGGGACCGGGCAAAGATGCGGCTGGTGAGGCCCTTTCCTTCGCGGATCAGCCCGAGGAGCAGGTGTTCGGTCTCTATCGAAATGCTGCCCAGCTGGCTGGCCTCGTAGCGGGCGAAAAAGAGCACCCGCCGCGCTCGTTCCGTGTAACGTTCGAACATCCGGTTTACCTATCTAAAGGGTGGGCTTTCGCCTGGGTGCATTATACGGTAAAGCCAAGTTCGGGCCAATCGGTTTTTGCTGCTAAATGCGCTTCTCTACAAGGTTTAGACAACCGGTCCCTCGGAAGGATTCAAGCCGGTGGTTGACTAAAGGCCGACCAAATCCGTCGTCTTGGATCGGGCTTTCGACCAATCGGATACGCGTTCGTCAACTGTGAGGCAGGCAGGCAATAGTTAGGACGACGGCCCGGGCCGTCGCGTTTCGGCATGCGCGACGGACGTCGGAAGGCACGCGACGCCCCTATGGAGGGCTCATCCGGATTCCGCCGCTGACGCTAAACCGCTGAAGGGATGATGGCTTCGGCCTCGATCTCGACCAGCATGTCGGGATCGATCAGGCGGGAGACTTCGACCAGCGACGTAGCGGGACGAATCGCCGCGAAGACCTCGCCGTGCGCTTCGGCGATCGCCTCCCAGTCGAGGATGTTGGTGACGTAGATCCGGGTCCGGACGACATGCTCGAGCGCGGCCCCGGCCTTTTCGAGCGCCTGGCGGATATTCTTGAGCGTCTGCACTGCCTGCGTCCGCGCGTCGCCCTTGCCGACGAGCTCACCGCTGGCGTCGGTGGCGGTTGTTCCCGAAACGTGCACAATCTGGCCGACGCGAACCGCGCGCGAATACCCGACGACCGGCTCCCATTTCGTTCCGCTCGAGACGTTCAACCGCGTGGCCATGGGGCAGTATAGTCTCTGGACCTCTGTCAAATCCCAAGCGCCAAATCCCAAATCCCAAGGCATTCCCAAATTGGGATTTGGGATTTGGAGCTTGGGATTTGATCTCCCGTCACGCTCTCAGATGCGTCTCTTCCTTCAGCCTCCCGTCCTCCAGCCTGAAGACACGGTGGCACGCGGCGGCAAGCCGGGGGTTATGGGTGGCGATAATCGACGTCAGCCCACTCTCGCGGTGCATCTCTGACAGGAGTTCGTGCAGCGAGTCCGCCGTGTGCTCGTCGAGGTCACCGGTCGGCTCGTCGGCCAGCAGCACATCCGGCTGCATCACCAGCGCACGCGCGATGGCCACGCGCTGCTGCTCGCCTCCCGACATCGTCCCCGGACGATGCGCCAGGCGCTCGCGCAGGCCCACCCGCTCGAGCAGACCGGTGGCGCGGGGCAATCGCTCCTCGGCCGGCATCCTCGCAATGCGCATCGGCATCTCGGCGTTTTCGAGCGCGGTGAACTCGGGCAGCAGGTGATGGAACTGGAAGACGAAGCCGACGTGACGATTGCGGAACTTCACGAGCTCGGTGTCCGACAGCCCGCCGAGGCGGATCCCGTCGATGCGTATCTCGCCGGAGTCGATGCTGTCCAACCCGCCGAGGACGTGCAGCAGCGTGCTCTTGCCGACGCCAGAGGCACCGACAATGGCGACCATCTCCCCTTTCTCGACGCTCATGTCCAGACCACGCAGCACGCTGACGCGCGCGCCCGCCATCTCATAGCTCTTGGTCAGTCCGGTGACGTCGATGAAGGCCACCTACTGGTACCTCAGCGCCTGCGCCGGATCCAGCCTTGCCGCCTGGCGCGATGGATAGATCGTTGCGACGAAACAAATCGCGATCGCGGCCGCCACGACGACGGCGAAGTCGAGCGGCTGCAGTTTGAACGGGATGTACGAGATCTGGTAGACATCGACCGGCACCCTGATCAACTGGTAGTGATCGAGGATGTAGATCAGCACGTAGCCGAACACGGCACCAGCCGCCGTGCCGACCAGCCCGATGATCAATCCCTGGAGCATGAAGATCCGTCGGATGCTGGTGGCCGGACTCCCCATGGTCTTCAGGATCCCGATATCGCGGCTCTTCTCCATGACCAGGAGAATCAGCGACGCCACGATGTTCAGTGCCGCCACCATCACGATCAGCCCGATGGTGATCGAGATCGCCATCTTCTCCAGCCAGAGCGCCGAGAAGAGGCTCTTGTTCATGTCGCTCCACTCCTGCGGTTGGTACTCCGCGCCGAACCGCTCGTGGATGGCCTCGACCACCTCCCGCGACTTGAACATGTCGTCGACCCGCAGCTCCATGAACACCGGCGAATCCTCGCCGAACACGCGTTTCGCCACGTCGAGGTGGATGAAGGCGGATTCCGAGTCGAACTGGAACAGGCCGAGACTGAAGATGCCGACCACGCGGAAACTCCGGCGACGAAACACCGGGCCGACCGGACTCAACGTCTCGCGCGGACTGATTAATTGCACATCGTCGCCCACCTGGACTTCGAGAACGCGGGCGAGATCGACGCCGATCAGGATGCCCGGAATGTCGTCCGCGCTACGGTCGAGCGCCTCCAGCGAGCCGGACCGCATCGCGCTGGCAAGCTGGGTCACGGTCTTCTCGCGTGCCGGATCAATCCCCTTCACGTCGATGAAGCCGTCGGTCTGGCCGCTCGAGATCATCGCCTTGCCGATCAACACCGGAGCGGCACCCCGCACGCGCGGCACCTCGAGAAATCGCTTAATCTCGGCTTCGGGATCGGTAACACCACCCACCTTGCCAACGTACACGTGGGCCGCCGACCCGACGATGCGGTCCCTGAGCTCGCCTTGAAGGCCGGTCATCAGCGCGAGGGCGATGAGCAGCGCCATCACGCCCACGGCCACACCGAGGACCGAGATCAGCGAGATCAGCGAGATGAAGGCCTGCTTCCGCTGCGCAAGCAGGTACCGCAGCGCGACGAACAACTCGAAGCTGGTCACCTGCGTCATTCGCGTCATTCACTCCGGGGCCGCATCAACGGGAAGAGGATGACGTCGCGGATCGAGGGGCTGTTGGTGAGCAGCATGACCAGCCGATCGATCCCGACGCCTTCACCGGCTGTCGGCGGCAGCCCGTACTCGAGCGCGCGGATGTAGTCCTCGTCCATGGCGTGGGCTTCCTGGTCCCCGGCCGCGCGATCGGCAATCTGCGCCTCGAACCGCCGGCGCTGCTCCGCGGGATCGTTGAGCTCGCTGAAGGCGTTGGCCACCTCGAACCCGCCGATGTAGAGCTCGAAGCGCTCGACCGTGTCGGGATCATCCGGCTTCTGCTTCGAGAGCGGGGACACCTCGGTCGGAAAGTCGAACACGAAGGTGGGCTGGATGAGTGCGTCCTGATTGAGCCGCTCGAAGATTTCGGTCGCAACCTTCCCTGCGCCCCACTGCGGGTGAATCTCGACGCCGAGGCGGCCGGCCAGCGCTGCCGCCCGTTCCGGCTGCCGCAGATCCGCCTCGGCAACCTCAGTTCCGAGGCGCGCCGCCGCGGCCGCCCGGGCACCGTCCCGCAGCGACACGCGACGATAGGGCGGGGCCAGCGAGATCTTGTGATCGCCGAACGTGATGGCATCGGTGCCGATTGCTTCCCGCGCGACGGTCGAGAGCATCTCCTCGGTCAGCGTCATCAGCTCTCCATACTCGCTGTACGCCTGGTAGAACTCGAGCATCGTGAACTCGGGATTGTGCTGTGTCGAGATCCCTTCGTTCCTGAAGTTCCGGTTGATCTCGAAGACCCGCTCCAGCCCGCCGACCGTAAGCCGCTTCAGATACAACTCCGGCGCAATCCGGAGAAACAGCTGCATGTCGAGCGCGTTGTGGTGAGTCACGAACGGGCGGGCGAGGGCGCCGCCGGCGATCGGCTGCATCATCGGCGTCTCGACCTCGAGGTAGCCGCGCCCCGTCAGGAATGTCCGGATGGCGGTGAGCACGCGGCTCCGCACCATGAAGACCTTGCGCGAGTCCGGATTGACGATCAGATCGAGATATCGCTGCCGGTAGCGGATCTCGATGTCCGTCAGGCCGTGCCACTTCTCGGGCAGCGGCAGAAAGCACTTCGCCAGGAACTCCAGCGACGACGCCCAGATGGTCAGCTCGTTGGTCTTGGTGCGGAACAGGCGGCCTTCGACGCCGACGAAATCTCCGAAGTCGAGCAACCGGAAGATCGCGAAGTCGCGCTCGGGCAGCGAGTCCTTCCTGAGGTAGACCTGGATCTTCTCCCGGCCGTCCGAGAGCACGAGGAAGTTCGCCTTCCCGAAGCTGCGAATTGCGAGGATGCGGCCGGCGGTGCGGACGCGCGGCTGCTCGGCTTCGAGCGCCTCCCCGGTCTTGCAGGAGTGCGCCTCGACCAGCTCCGCGACGGTGTCGGTCCGTTCGAAGTGCCGCGGGTACGGGTCGACGCCGAGCCGGGCGAGCTCCTGGAAGTTCTCCCGCCGCTGCCGCAGGAGATCGGATTCACGAAAGTGTTCGTCGGACATGTGTGCCGTTGTCTGCCGCGGCGCGATCATTCGCGGCCGAGTTGTTTCCGGACCCCGTCGAGCACGCCGTTCACGAACCCCACGGCCTCGTCCCCGCTGTACTGCCGGGTCAGCTCGAGGGCCTCGTTGATGACGACCTTCGGCGGCGTCGACGGCTCGGCCAGGAGCTCGTAAGTTGCCAGCCGCAGCACCAGACGGTCGAGAACGGCCATCCGTTCCACGCGCCAGTTCTGCGCCCGCCGGGCGATCAACGAGTCGATCTCGTCGACGCGCTGGGTCGTACCGCGGACCAGCGCATTGGCGAATTCACGATGTTCCTCGGAGAGCGCCTCCGGGTCTTCCTGCGCGGGCCAGTACGACAGGATGCTGTCCCCCGGGCTCGTCCGCCCGACTTCCCATTGGTAGAGCATCTGGAGCGCGGCCTCACGCGCGCGTCTCCGCGCGGTCGCTTCGGCCGGCTTCATCGCCGGTGTGCTCCCCGGACAGAGGTGAACAGTTCCGCCATCTCCAGGGCCGCGGCCGCCGCCTCGAACCCCTTGTTGTCCCGGCCTTCGCCGGCGCGGGCTTCAGCCTGCTCCCAGCTGTCCGTGGTGAGAACACCGAAGGCCATGGGCACCCCGGTCTCCCCTGACGCCTCCATCAACCCGTGGGCAACGGCCGCGGAGATGTATTCGAAATGCGGTGTCTCTCCGCGAATGACGCACCCCAGACACACGATCGCCTCGTACTGGCCTGTTTCCGCCGCGCACCGCGCGGCCTGGGGCAGCTCGAACGCGCCCGGAACCATGTACACGGCGATGCGATCACCGGGGGCGCCGGCCTCGACAAGCGCCGCGCGCGCCCCCTCGAGCAGACGGCTCGTGATCGCCTCGTTGAAGCGCGAGACTACCAGCGCGAACCGCGCATTGCCGGCCGGACGAAGCGGCAGCTGAGCATCGACGTGACGCACTAGGTCCCCTTGAACACCGGCTTGCGCTTGTCGAGGAAAGCGCGAGCCCCTTCTCGCATATCGTCGGTGCTCGCCACCAGTCCGAAGAGCGCCGCCTCCAGGCTCAGGGCTTCAGCGAGCGGGAGATTGATCCCGCGGTACACGGCTTCGAGCATGTACCGAACCGCAAGCGGCGCCTTGGCCGCAATGGCAGCCGCCAGCTTGCGCGCCTCCGCCATCAACTCGGCGGCCGGCACCACACGGTTCACGAGTCCGAGGACGTGCGCCTCGGCCGCAGATACGTGATCTCCCGTCAGCAGGAGCTCGAGAGCGCGCCCCGTTCCGGCGATCCTGGCCAGGCGCTGCGTTCCACCGTAGCCCGGAATCATCCCCAGGTTGATTTCAGGTTGACCAAGGCGCGCCGTGTCGGCCGCAAGGCGGATGGTGCACGCCATGGCGAGCTCGCAGCCCCCGCCGAGCGCGTATCCATTGATCGCTGCGATCACCGGTTTGCCGAGGGTTTCAATCGTGTCGAATACGGATTGCCCGAGCCGTGCATGTTGACGCCCGCCGATCGGAGACTGCGCCGCCAGCTCGTTGATGTCGGCGCCGGCGACGAACGACTTCTCGCCGGAGCCTGTCAGGATGATGCAGCGGATCTCGCTGTCGTCGCCGAGTGCCGTCATCGTCCGACGGAGCTCATCGAGCGTTTCGAAGTTCAGCGCGTTGAGCACCTTCGGCCGGTTGATGGTGACGATCGCGGTCGCACCGTCCCGCTCGAGCAGCAGATTCTGAAGTGACAGGCCGTCAGTCATCGGCGAAACACCGAGTATAGCGTTGTCGCAGCCGCCGCACGGCGGTCAGGACCGTGCGGACGCGGACGGACGAAGCCAGACCAGAAGAAGACGCGCCAGCAGTGTCATCAGCATCGCGCCCACCAGGGCGCCGACCGCGTCGGCGGCGACGTCCAGGATGTCGGGTGTGCGCGGCGGGACGAAGTGCTGGTGAATCTCGTCGCTGACACCGTAGAGAGTGCCCAGGGCGGCGGCGAAGAGTATCCGCGTCAGCGTCATCGCCGTAATCCGCCCGCCGGCCAGCGCCCGCACCAGCGAGGCGCCGAGCGCTGCGTAAATCAAGACATGTGCGGTTTTGTCGGAGATGCCACCCGGCGGCCCGCCCGGATCGGGCAGGCTGGAGAAAAAGAAGATGAGGCCCATGACCAGCAGAACAGGGCCCCAGAGCAGGACGAGCTTCAAAGCGGCAGCGGAAACATCAGCCAGCCGAGGATGATGGCGGCAGCGATGAACCCGCCGAACATCATGGCGCCGGTCCTGAGCTGTTCGCGCGGCTCATCCCGCGACAGCGTCGCGAAGACCGCCGACACCAGCAGCGCGAAGATGACGAGGAGGAGCAGGTGGCTGCTCATTTGCGCCCGGCCCCGATGTCGTACGCGTCGAGCATGACCAGGAAATTGAGAAGGCCGGCGACGATCAAAAAGGTGTTGCCGTACTCGTAAGTCACAGCGGTCACGATCCCGTTGCCGAGCCCGAGGGCTCGGCCAGCGATCCACGGAAGCCCGAGCCCGGCGTTCGCGAACGCGGCCAGCGCAACCAGAGGCTCGCCCAGGTCGAACGGAAAGAGCCGGCCCTGCAACAGCAGCCCCAGTCCGAACATCGTGGTCAGCGCAACCAGGAACACGACGCCTTTCTGCACCCGCCCCAGCCAGAAATGACCGGCCCCGGGAATTGCCCAGGCGGCAACGCACAGCAACACAAGCGTTCCGGGCTCGGATGCAGGACGCGCGCCCTCGGCGGCGGTCGATTTCGTGGCCATAGATTAAGAAATGATAACGCACGCCGCCGCTTCGGCGCGGAGCAGGCGAACGAAGATCCATCCGCAGGCCGCACCGATCGGCACGGCGGCGAGGGCTCGTCCGACATTGCCGGGCTGCGCCAGCCCGGCCCACTCCACGGCAATTGTGACGATCGTCGGAACCGCCGCAGCCACAATGACTGTTCGGGTGCGACGGGGCATCAGCGGGACGGTCAGCCAGGCAGCGACCGCGCCGAGCGCCCCCGACAGGTAAAGGCCCGTACACCGCGCACAGACGGGCATCGAGTCACCCGCGATCTCGAACGTTCGCTCGACGCGCTGGTGGCAGACCAGGGCGCCGGCCATCCGCACAATCTCGGCGAAAGTGCCTCCGACATGGAGGAGGTGCGCGAGCGGAGCCAAAAAAATTGCCGCGGCCCAGAGGATCGCGGCAGACGTGAGACAACGCGCGACGCGGCGCTCCATCGAATCGGCGGGGCTCAGCGTTCCGGCACGTAGGCGACCGGCGCCGCCGACCGCGGCAACGTGGCGGTGTACCCGGTGCGGGTCCGCAGTTTGAGCTCGGGATGCTTGTCCACGCGGACCGTGATGCGCCGGAAGCGTCCGTCTGTCCGGGTGTTCGCGGGCGCGTAGGCGAGCGAGTACTGGCTGGACAGCTCCTCGGCGATGCTCCCGTAAACGCCCTTCAATTCGAAGATCTGCATCGGGAAGAAGGCCTGGGCGCCGGTTTCCTGTGCCAGCGTCCGCATGGAGTACTCGGATTCCGAAAAGTAGCGACGCTGGCCCTGCGTCGCGATCCGGCCGGCCGCGTACTTCGACTGCAGCACAATCGGATAGATGCCCACTCCGCTCTTGCGTGCCAGCTCCAGCACGTCTTCGAAGCTCACGAGGCTGGAGGTGTCCTCCCCGTCTGAGAGGACCGCGATCGCCTGCCGACGAACGTCGCTCTGGTGCTGCGCCCCTCGCCCGAATTGTTTCAGTGAAATGTACAGCGCGTTGTTGAGGGAAGTGGCCCCGCGCGCCCGCGTTTTCCGGACGCCTTCCTCGAGCGCGGTGCGATCGGAGGTGAGCGGCTGAATGATGTCGACGCCGTCGGCGAACGCCACGATGGCCCCGCGATCGCTGCTCTTCATCGTCTTCAGGAAGCCGATCGCGGCTTCATGGACGACGTCCATCTTGTCCGACATGCTCGAACTGGTGTCGATCAGGAGGATGAGATCGAGCGGTGTCTCGGTCGCCTCGAAAAACTGAACGGACTGCTCGACGCCATCCTCGAAGACCGAGAAGTCGGCCTTCGTAAGTCCTTTCACGAATTGTCTCGAGCCGTCCGTCACCGTGATGTTCAAGGGCACCAGGTTCGCGCTGCTGCGAAAGACGGTTCCCTCGGGTGCGGGGGTCGGCTGTTGCGGTGTGCTCGCGGAGGAAGCGGGCTGCTGCGCGGAGGCCAGCGAGGCCAGCAGGAGCGGCAAGGCCGGAAGGATTGCGAGGCGTTTCACGACTTCCTCCTTGGCGCGGCCTGCTGCAAGCCGCGTTCCCGGCGCTGGTCAGGAAAAACGGCAGCCAACGCGAAAAAGAACGCGACGGCCGACCCCGATTTTACTCAGTCCAGCCGCGGATGAGCCCCAAAAGTACCGGCATACCGATCCACGAACTCCTCCCACGTATAAGCGTGGCTCTGCCCGCCGAGATGCTCGAGAGCGTAGGCTGCCGCCACGGCCCCGAGCTTCGCCGAGGTGACCGCGTCGGTGCCCCGCGCCATGCCCTTGAGAAACCCGCCCCGGAAGGCGTCGCCGACGCCGGTCGGATCCACGATCCGAACCGGAGGCACGGCGGGAACATCGACCTGCTTTCCGTCTGAGAAGACGGTGCATCCAAGCTCCCCTTTCGTGACGACCAGACCGCCAGCATGGGCGAGGATCCCGTCTTCGCTCAGACCCGTTTTCTGCCTGAGCAGCTCCAGCTCGTAGTCGTTGCACACGACCAGCGCAGCGCCCACGACTCCCTGGCGGAGCTCGTCGCCGGCCATCCGCGCGCACTGCTGTCCCGGATCCCAGATGTAGGGGATCCCGAGGGTCCGGCATTCCTCGGCGTGCTGAATCATCGCGGCCGGATCGTTGGGCGAGATGATCGCGACGTCACAGTCGTCGACGGTGCGGAACGACAGCTCGGCGGCGTTGGCCATGGCACCGGTGTAGAACGACGCGATCTGGTTGCCTTCGACGTCCGTGCTGCAGAAGAACGACGCCGTGAACTTGTCGCGCACCTCGGCGACCAGCGACGTATCGACGCCCGCCGCTTCGAGCCACCGCCGGTAGTCATCGAAATCCTGCCCGGCAGCGCCCATCAATCGCGGCCGCTCCCCCAGGAGGGCGAGGGTGTAGGCAATGTTGGGCGCGCAGCCGCCGCGCCGCTTGTCCATCGAATCGACGAGAAAACTCAGGCTGACGCGGGACATGTGCTCCGGGAGGAAGTGCTCGGTGAACCGCCCCGGAAACGACATTAGATAGTCGAAAGCGATCGATCCTGTGACCACAATGCTCATGCTTTGTCGGGGCTCCGCCCCGAACCCCGGCTCGGTCGCTCGCAGGGCCCCAACGCCCCGCTCCGCTCCCTCGCGGGCGCGCTTTGCGCGCCGCCGTTATGCGGCGGACGCGAATCAATCGATGAAGACCGCATAACGACCTGGTGTTTTCCGTCAGCGCAAATACTTTCCAACCAGCGGTGCGAGAATCCGAAGCGTCTCCGCGGGCACCGCGTCACGCCGGGTGATGATGGCGTGCTTCAGCGCGGTGGCGCATTCACACGTGCGCTCGAACGGCAGCCGCCCGACCGCGTCGGCAATGACCGCCTGCGCCATCTTCGCGTTCTGTGTGAGATTCGCGATGATCATCTCGACCGTCACCTGATCGTGATCGGGATGCCAGCAGTCGTAATCGGTCACCAGCGCAATCGTCGTGTAGCAGATCTCGGCCTCGCGCGCGAGCTTGGCCTCCTGCAGGTTGGTCATGCCGATGATGTCCATGCCCCAGGAGCGATACAGCTGGGACTCGGCGAGCGTGGAAAACTGCGGCCCTTCCATGCACACGTAAGTGCCGCCCTTGTGCACGGTCGCAGACGCCGCCTGCGCCGCACGAAACGCGACGTCGCTGAGGATCGAGCAGAACGGGTGCGCGAAGCCGACGTGTGCGACCAGGCCGTGTCCGAAGAACGTCGACACGCGTCCGCGGGTGCGATCCACGAACTGATCGGGAATGACGAGATCGAGCGGCTTGTACTCGTCTTTGAGGCTGCCGACGGCGCTCGCCGACAGGATGTACTCCACGCCCAGGGCCTTGAACCCATAGATATTGGCGCGGAAATTCAGCTCGGACGGCATGATCCGGTGCCCGACGCCGTGGCGGGCGAGAAACGCGACGCGCTTTCCACGCAGGGTACCCAGCACGTACGCCGAAGATGGATCGCCAAACGGCGTGCTGACCTGGCGCTCTTCGCGATCGGTGAGCTCCGCCATGTCGTACAGACCGCTCCCGCCGATGATTCCGATGGTGATGGACATCGATTAGATAGATTATCGGCCGGGTCTGAAGACCCGGCCCTACATCTTTTTCTCCTTGAGCTCGACGAGCACGCCGTGCGCGCTCGATGGATGAATGAACGCGACGAGCGAGCCATGCGCGCCCGGCCGCGCCACCTCGTCGATCAGCCGGACGCCGCGGGCTTTGAGGCGATCGAGCGCCGCCGCGATGTCGTCCACGCGCAGTGTGATGTGATGAAGCCCGGCTCCACGCCTGGCGAGGTACTTCGCAATCGGGGAGTCGGCGGCCGTTGCCTCCAGCAGCTCCAGCGCGGCGCCTCCCGCGGGAATGAAATGCGCGCGCACGCGCTGCGAAGCGACTTCCTCGGGAGCCTCGACCGGCAGCCCGAGCGCGTCGCGATAGAACCCCAGGGCCTCGGCGATCCCGGCAACGGCAATGCCGACGTGATCGAGGACGGGGCTCCCCGGCAGAGAAGATGCCGAGGGCTGCCCGAGCGCGCGACGAAGCGTGTCGTCGGCAGCGGTATACGGATCGAGATCCCGGTTGGCGATGCGATCGAGCAGTGCCGCCAGCGCCGGCGCATCGAGCACCGACGCCTCCACGTGTTGGACGAATCTTTGCGACAGCAACTCCCGGAACCGGTACTCGGCCCGCTCGCGGTGCCGGCGCTGCCGGATGGAGCCGGCCGAATGGGCCTGGAACCGCTCGATCGCGTCGAGCAGCGCATCCACCCCCTTTCCGGTCGTGGCTTCGGTCTTCACGATCGGCGGACGCCACTCTCCTGCTCCGAACGTATGAAGGCTCAGCACCGCCTCGATTGAAGCGGCCATCCGGTCGGCGCCATCGCGATCGGCCTTGTTCACCACGAAGATGTCCGCGATCTCCATGATGCCGGCCTTGAGCGCCTGCACCTCGTCGCCGGCGCCGGGCACCAGCGTGACGACGGAAACGTCGGCGGTCCGGACGATGTCCACTTCGTCCTGCCCGACGCCGACGGTCTCGATCAGAAGAACGTCCTTGCCGCCGGCGTCGAGGATCAGCGCCACGTCGGAGGTCGATCGCGCCAGGCCGCCAAGGTGCCCTCGCGTCGCCATGCTGCGGATGAAGACGCCCTCGTCCATGGCGTGCGCCTGCATGCGCACGCGATCGCCGAGAATGGCGCCGCCGCTGAACGGGCTGGTGGGATCGACCGCAATGACGCCCACGCTCTTCCCGGCTTTCCGGATCGCGGCAATCAGCCGATCGACCAGCGTGCTCTTGCCGGCGCCCGGCGGCCCGGTGATCCCGATGTACTGCGCGCGGCCGGTGTCCGCGTAGAGCTGACGAACGAGGTCCGCGCCTGCGGGCGACTCGTCTTCCGCGAGCGAGATCGCGCGTGCGAGCGCTCGCGCGTCTCCCCGCCTGACGCGAGTGGCGAGCGAGGCGGGTGGCGCGCCGGCGCCCGGTTCGGTCGTCACTGGGCGAGCAGCTGGCGGGCGATGACGAGCCGTTGGATCTCGCTCGTGCCCTCGCCAATCGTGAGCAGCTTCACGTCGCGGAAATACTTCTCGGCCGGATAGTCCTTCACGAAACCATACCCGCCGTGAATCTGGACGCAGTCGTCGGCCGCCTTGACCGCGGCCTCGCTGGCGAACAGCTTGGCCATGGAGGACTCGCGGGTCATGCGGACGCCGGTGTCCTTGAGATAGGCGGCGCGATAGGTCAGCCAGCGTGCCGCCTCGATGCGCGTGGCATTGTCGGCCAGCTTCCATTGGACGGCCTGGAACGCCGCGATCGGCTGACCGAACTGACGGCGTTCGCGCGCGTAGTCCCGCGCCGCCTCATACGCCCCCTGGGCAAGGCCCACCGACAGCGCGGCGATCCCGATCCGGCCCGCGTCGAGCACCTGGAGCGTGTTCACGAATCCCTGTCCCTCTTCGCCGAGGAGCGCAGACGCCGGGATGCGGCAGTCGGTGAAGATCACTTCACTGGTGTCGCTCGCGCGCATCCCCAGCTTGTTCTCCTTCTTCCCCGCCGACATACCGGGAGTGCCGTGTTCGACGATGAAGGCCGAGATCCCACGGTGTCCTTTCGCACGATCCGTCACGGCGATCACTACCATCACCCCGCCAATGCGCCCGTGGGTGATGAAGCTCTTTGCGCCATTCAGCGTCCACCCGTCCTCGACCCGCGACGCGGTCGTCCGCATGCCGGCTGCGTCGCTGCCGGCGTTGGCCTCCGTCAGTCCCCAGGCGCCGAGCACGCTGCCGCTCACCAGCCGCGGCAGATACGCGCGCTTCTGCTCGTCGCTGCCAAACATCCCGATGTGCGCCGAGCACAGCCCGTTATGCGCGGCGACCGACAACGCGATTGCCGGACAGACGCGCGCCAGCTCCTCGATGCAGATGCAGTAGTCGACCGCCGACATCCCCGCACCGCCGTACTCCTCGGCAAACTGGATGCCCATCAACCCGAGCTCCGACAGCCTGGACAGCAGGTCCATCGGAAACTGCTGCGCCTCGTCCCATTCCATGACGTGCGGACGGATCTCCGCCTCGGCGAACTCACGCACGCTCCTGCGCAGGAGGTGCTGATCGTCGGTGAGACGGAAGTCCATGGGGGTGACTTTATCGTAGTCCGCGGTCCGCGGTCCGCAGTCCGCAGTCCGCGTCGCGCGGCCCAGATTCGGGATTCACCGGGCTGCGGGCTGCGGACCACGGAGTGCGATACATTCGGGGAATGAAACGGATCCCTCTGGTCTCGTCTCTGCTGTTCCTTGCGCTCCTCATCCCCACCCGCGCCTTCGCTGACATCACCGCGTTCCTCGGCGTTACCCCGACGCCGAACAGCCGTCCCGCCCGAGGCTTCGCCGTGGGGATGGGGCTGCTGATCGTCGGCTTCGAGTTCGAGTACTCGAATACGAGCGATGACGTCCTCGACGGAGCGCCGCGCCTGAAGACTTATATGGGGAACGCCTTGTTGCAGACGCCGTTCCCGATCGCGGGCCTGCAGTTCTACGGGACGGCCGGCGCAGGCGCGTACAACGAATCGTTCACGGAGGTCGGCTCCGAGACAAACGTTGGCATCAACGTCGGCGGCGGCGTCAAGTGGACGCTCGCGGGGCCGCTGCGATTACGGCTGGACTACCGGGTGTTTACGTTGCAGGGATCGCCGCGATATGACAAGCCGCAGCGCTTCTATGCGGGACTGAACCTGAAGTTCTGAAGGGAGAACGAGGGGACAACGGCCAATGGAAAGCCTTGTCCCCTTTCTTCCTACTTGAGAGGCG
>Ga0114129_10000085_pt1 | contig 86976 bp, 79 predicted proteins | sample RhiMetdeltSRZDD1_FD_80071 | JGI IMG/M metagenome (GOLD analysis project Ga0114129, IMG submission 80071) | Populus rhizosphere microbial communities from Tennessee, USA - Rhizosphere MetaG P. deltoides SRZDD1 (version 2) (version 2) | ecosystem: Host-associated > Plants > Roots > Rhizosphere >... | reverse complement strand
AGTTTGTGCGGTCAGGAGGCCGCGCGGAGCAGGCGGGCGGCGTCCTCGGGCGCGATGTCGTTGACGAAGACGCCCATCGCCGACTCCGACCCGGCCAGGTACTTCAGCTTTCCGGCCGCCCGCCGGATCGAGAAGAGCTGCAGGTGCAGGTACCCGTGCTCCCTCCCGTACCGGACCGGGGACTGGTGCCACGCGGAGACGTACGGCATCGGTACCCCGAAGAGCCGGTCGAAGCGGCCCAGCACGTCGAGGTAGACCGGGGCGAACGCGTCCCGCTCGACCGCTGACAGCCCGGACAGGTCGGCCACCTGCCGGTGCGGCGCCACGTGGACCTCGAACGGCCACCGCGCCGCGGCCGGTACGTAGGCGGTCCAGTACCCGTTGGCCGCCACCACCCGGACCTCGGCCTCCCGCTCCGCGGCGAGTACGTCCGCATAGAGGTTCCGCCCGCCCGTTGCCGCCGCGTGCCGCCGGGCCGCCGTGATGAACGCCCGGGTCCGCGGGGTCACGAAGGGGTACGCGTAGATCTGCCCGTGCGGGTGGTGCAGCGTCACACCGATCTCCACGCCCCGGTTCTCGAAGCAGAACACCTGCTCCACGGTGGAGTCCGCGGACAGTTCGGCGGTCCGGTCGGCGAGCGCGTCGAGCACGGTACGCACCCGGCTCGGCGGCAGGGTCGCGAACGACGCGTCGTGGTCGGCGGTGAAACAGACCATCTCGCACCGCCCGATCCCCGGTCGTACCGGCGTGTGCGGGGTCAGCGGCGGCTCGCGCTGGGCCGGGACCCGGTCGCTGAACGACGGGAACCGGTTCTCGAAGACCACGACGTCGTAGTCGTACGCGGGGATCTCGGTCGAGCGGTCCGGAGTGGACGGACACAGGGGACACTCGTCCTCCGGCGGCAGGTGCGTACGTGCCTGCCGGTGCGCGGCGACCGCGACCCACTCGTCCACCAGCGGGTCGTAGCGCAGCTGCGAGGCCGGCGGCGGGGGCGGCAGCGACCGGCGGTCGACGGTGCACCGGACCGCGTCGTCCCGCTCGTCGAAGTAGACCAGCTCCCGACCGTCGGCCAGCCGGATCGGCGTCCTCTTCACCCCGCCACCCGCTCAGCTGTCCGCGACGACAAGCTCACCCACGACGTCCTCCAGTACGTCGCGGGCCGCGGTGGGCAGCCCGGCATCGGTGACCAGCACGTGCGCATCCGCGAGGGCGGCGATCGACGAGATGCCGACCGTGCCCCACTTGGTGTGGTCGGCGAGCACGACCAGCCGCTCGGCGGCCGCGAGCAGGGCCCGGTCGGTGTCCGCCTCCATCAGGTTCGGCGTGGTGAACCCGGCCCGCTCGCTCATGCCGTGGACGCCGAGGAACAGCACATCCAGGTGCAGCGAGCGGATCGCGGCGACGGCGACCGGCCCGACCAACGCGTCGGACGGGGTCCGGACTCCTCCGGTCAGCACGACCGTCTGGTCCTGCCGGCCGCCGCGGTAGAAGACGTCGGCCACCGGGATCGAGTTGGTGACCACGGTCAGCTCGGGTACGTCGACCAGGCGCTGGGCCAGCTCCGCGGTGGTCGTACCGGCGGAGAGCGCGATGGCCGTGCCGGGCTTGACGAGCTGCGCGGCGGACGAGGCGATGGCGGTCTTCTCGGCCCGCTGGCGGATCGCCTTCGCGGCGAACCCGGGCTCGTCGGTCGAGCCGGGGTGCACCGCCGTCGCCCCACCGTGGACCTTCGCGACCAGTCCCCGGTCGGCGAGCACCTCGAGGTCGCGCCGGACGGTCATGTCGGACACTCCGAACTCCGCCACCAGGTCGCTCACCCTGACGGCGCCGTTCGTCCGGACCCGGTCCAGAATGGCTGCCTGGCGTTGGGGTGCGAGCATCAGACGACCCCCTCCTCGATCACGGCAACGGAGCCGGCGGGCAGCCGGCCGGTCCAGACGTCGCCGGTCAGCAGGTCGGTGCCCGCCACCGGAAGCTCGGTGGCCGGGCCGTGGTTCATCAGGAACAGGTACGAACGGCCGTCCGCGGTACGGCGCCGGACCGCGTCCACACCGGGCTGCCCCGGCACGGTCGGCCCGCCGCCCGCGCCCGCGATCACCCGGTCGAGCAGCCGGGCGAGCGAGCCGTCGGCGAGCCGGGTGCCGACGTACCAGCCGTTGCCATGACGGGTGATCGCCGGACCGCCGGCGGCCGGGCCGTCGACGTACCCGGCGACGATCTCCGCGGAGGTCGCCCGTCCGCGCTCGGTCCAGGTATGCGCGCTCGATCCGTCGGTCAGCCGCACGGTCTCACCCTCCGGCAGCGGGCTGAACTCTTCGATACGCACGCCGAGAAGGTCGGCGAACGCACCCGGGTAGCCTCCCAGCCGGACATGGTCGCGTTCGTCGACGATGCCGCTGTACGGGCCGACCACGAGGGTACCGCCGCCCTCCACGTACGCGCTGAGATTGGCCGCGGCCGCGTCGTCGACGGCGTAGAGCGAGGGTGCGAGGACCACCCGGTAGCCCCAGAGACCGGCACCCGGATGTACGAGATCGACGGTGACCCCGAGCCGCCAGAGCACGGCATGCCACCGCTGGATCTCGGCGAAGCAGTCCAGCGCCGCACTCGGCTGGCTCGGCGCCTCGAGTGCCCAGCCGCTGGGGTAGTCGAGCACGATCGCCACCCGGGCCTCCACTGTGGATCCCGCGACCGGCGCGAGCCGCCGCAGCGCGTCGCCGAGCGCGACCACCTCACGGAAGATCCGGCTGTCCCGACCCGCGTGCGGCACCATCGCCGAGTGCCACTTCTCGGCACCCGCGCGGCTCGCCCGCCACTGGAAGAACAGGGCGCCGTCGCTGCCCCGCGCCACGTGTCCCAGGCTGTCCCGGGCGAGCTGGCCGGGTGCCTTGGCGAGGTTGCGCGGCTGCCAGTTGACCGCGCTGGTCGAGTGCTCCATGAGCAGCCACGGCCCCGGACCGGCCAGCGACCGGGCCAGGTCGGCGGCGAACGCGATCTGCGCGGCCGGCTCGCGGGGATCGGTCGCGACCAGGTAGTGGTCGTTGGAGATCACCGGGATCTCCCGCGCCCAGCTCCAGTAGTCCAGCTGGGTGAAGCTGCCCGTCATCAGGTTCGTCGTGACCGGGATGTCGGGCGTGACCTTGGCCAGCACATCCCGCTCGGCGGTGAACAGCGAGCGCAGCGCAGCCGAGGAGAACCGCCGGAAGTCGAGCACCTGCCCGGGATTCGGGAACGTCGGGGTGGCCCGGGGCGGCCGGACCTGGCCCCAGCCGGTGTACCGCTGCGACCAGAATGCGGTACCCCACGCCTCGTTGAGCGCGTCGATGTCGTCGCCGTACCGCTGCCGCAGCCAGTCCCGGAACGCGGCCGCCGAGATGTCGCAGTAACAGGTGGCGTTGTGGCAGCCGTACTCGTTGTGCACATGCCACAGCGCCACCGCGGGGTGCCCTCCGTAACGCCGCGCCAGCGCCTCGACCAGGGTCAGCGCCCGTTCCCGGTACGTCGGGGAGCTCGGGCAGAAGGCCTGGCGGCTGCCGTACTCCAGCCGCCGTCCGTCCCGGTCGACCGGCAGGCTCTCCGGGTACGCGTCGGAGAACCACGGCGGCGGTGACGCGGTCGCGGTGGCCAGGTCCACCGCGATCCCGGCGCCGTGCAGGAGGTCGAGCACCCGGTCGAGCCAGTCGAACTCGTACCGGCCCTCGGCGGGTTCGAGCCAGGCCCAGGCGAAGATGCCGACGCTGACCAGGTTCACGCCGGCCTCGCGCATCAGCTCGACGTCCTCGGACCAGACGTGCTCCGGCCACTGCTCGGGGTTGTAGTCGCCGCCGTAGCAGAGACCGGACACCTTCGGCACGAGAGGGCTCGCCACGTCAACTCCGATCCAACGCAATACAACAGATACGAACACTAGCTGTCCTGGGTCGTGTCGGGAAGGGGTTGACATTGAGGCGAGGCGGCGCTGAAATGTGAGGACTTTCTTTTAGTCATGTTGGATTTCCGGTGACCAAGATCGTTTCGAGGAGGCGGGTACGCATGGTCGACACCACCCCCGGGTTCCCTCTCGCGGTCCGACGCCGATCGTTGCTGCGGGGCGCCGCGCTGAGTGCGGGCGCGTTCGCCGTACCTGCCGCCGCCCTTGCCGCCTGTGAGAAACCGTCCGAGCAGGGCGGTGCGGCTGGCGGTGGCGGGGCGGTGACGTTCGGGTCGAACTACTCCGACGAGGTGCCCAAGAAGGCCCTCGCCGATGTGCTGAGCAAGTCCGGGCAGACCGTCAACGTCAACACAATCGACCACAACACGTTCCAGGAGAACATCACCCGGTACCTGCAAGCGACGCCGGACGACGTCTTCACCTGGTTCGCCGGGTTCCGGATGCAGTTCTTCGCGGCGCAGGGCTTCGCCACCGACATCTCCGACGTGTGGACCGAGATCGGGAGCAACTTCTCCGACGCGTTCAAGCAGGCGTCGACCGGTGCGGACGGCAAGCAGTACTTCGTGCCGTTCTACCTGTACCCGTGGGCCGTCTTCTACCGCAAGAGCGTGTTCCAGTCCAAGGGGTACTCGATCCCCAAGACCTGGGACGAGTTCAAGGCGCTCGGTACCAAGATGAAGGCCGACGGGATCACGCCGATCGCGTTGGGCAACAAGGACGGCTGGCCCGCGATGGGCACGTTCGACTACATCAACATGCGGCTCAACGGGTACCAGTTCCACATCGACCTGATGGCCGGCAAGGAGTCCTGGGAGGACGCGAAGGTCAAGCAGGTCTTCAACCTGTGGCGGGAGATCCTGCCGCTCACGCAGCCGGGCGCCAACGGGCGTACCTGGCAGGAGGCCGCGCAGTCCTTGGCGCAGAAGCAGACCGGCATGTACGTTCTCGGCATGTTCGTCGGCCAGCAGTTCCAGGGCGCGGACGCGGAGGACCTCGACTACTTCCCCTTCCCGCAGATCGCCGAGGCCAACGGGCAGGACTCCGTCGAGGCGCCGATCGACGGCTTCATGATCTCCAAGAAGGCGAAGAACGTCGAGGGTGCCAAGAAGCTCCTGACGTACCTGGCGAGCGCGGAGGCGCAGAACGCGTACCTGAAGAGCGACCCGAACAACGTGGCCACGAACTCCAAGGCGGACACCAGCGGGTACAACGCGCTGCAGAAGAAGGCGGCCGAGCTCATCGGCAGCGCCAAGCACATCTCCCAGTTCCTCGACCGGGACACCCGGCCGGACTTCGCGTCGCCGGTGATGATCCCGTCGCTGCAGACATTCCTCAACAAGCCCGAGGACGTCGACGGGCTCTGCAAGCAGATCGAGGCCCAGAAGAAGAGCATCTTCACCTCGTGAGGTAACCCGTTGACCATCGTGAGTACCCAGTTGCCGGCGCCGCCGGAGGGTGACCGACGCCCTCCGCGGCGCCGGCGGGTCGGCAAGTTCACCCCGCGCGACGTGGCGGTCGTCGGGGTGCTGCTCGGCATCCCGGTCCTGCTGGAGGTCGCCCTGATCTGGGGGCCGACGCTCGCCTCGATCGGGCTGTCGTTCACCTCGTGGAACGGCGTCACGGACATCAAGCCGGTGGGTACCCGCAACTACGAGAACATCTTCACCATCTACCCGCCGTTCTGGCCGGCGTTGCGGCACAACGTGTACTGGCTGCTGTTCCTCGGGTTCGTCGCGACGCCGTTCGGGTTGCTGCTCGCGGTCCTGCTGGACAAGCAGATCCGGTTCACCCGCTTCTACCAGACCACGCTGTACCTCCCGGTCGTCCTCTCGCTCGCGGTGGTCGGGTTCATCGCGCAACTGCTCTACTCGCGGGACTACGGCGCGGTCAACGCGGCGCTCGGCCGCACCGACGACCCGGTCGACTGGATCGGCGACCCGAACATCAACCTGTGGGCGGTGCTCGTGCTGGTCGGCTGGCGGCACGTCGGGTACGTGATGCTGCTCTACCTCGCCGGGCTCAAGTCCGTCGACCCGGCGCTGAAGGAGGCCGCGTCGATCGACGGGGCGAACGAGGTCCAGACGTTCTTCCGGGTGGTGTTCCCCGCACTGCGCCCGGTCAACATCATCGTCTTCGTGATCACGGTCATCGAGGCCCTGCGCGCCTTCGACGTGGTGTACGCGATCAACCGGGGACGCAACGGTCTGGAGCTGCTGTCGGTGCTCGTCACGGACAACATCGTCGGGGAGGCGAGCCGGATCGGCTTCGGCTCCGCGCTCGCGGTGATCCTGTTGACGATCTCGCTCGGCTTCATCATCACGTTCCTGGTGCAGAGCTTCCGCGAGGAGAGGTGAATCGGAGGGGAGGTCCGGCATGACCGCCACCGGAGTCGATTGCGCAAGGCCGTCTGATGTCGCCGTGCCCCGCCGTGCTGGCGGGCGCCGCCGGCAGCGCCGGATCCGGCCGGCCCGCATCGTGCTGCACGTCTTCCTGTGGGCGGTCGCGGTCGGCTGGCTGGTACCGTTGCTGCTCGCCGTCTACGCCTCGCTGCGCCCGTACGCGGAGACCGCGGACTTCGGCTACTTCTCCTGGCCGCGGTCGCTGTCGTTCGACTACTACGGCGAGGCCTGGCGCCGCGGCCCGCTCCCGCTGCACTACGTCAACACGCTGCTGGTCGCGATCCCCGCGGTCCTGCTGATCCTGTTCTTCTCCTCGTTCGTGGCGTTCATCATCGCGCGGCGGCGGATCCCGGGCGGCAAGTTCCTGCTCGTCATGTTCACCGCGGGCAACCTGCTGCCGCAACAGGTGATTTTGACGCCGGTCTTCTGGCTGTACAACGCGATCCCGCTGCCGTGGTGGATGAGCTGGCCGTCCGAGCGGCTGTACGACTCATTCTGGGGCGTGATCGCGATCCACGTGGCGTTCCAGACCGGCTTCTGTGTCTTCGTACTCTCGAACTACATGGAGACCGTGCCGCAGGACATCGTCGAAGCGTCCATCGTGGATGGTGCAGGGGTGTGGCGGCAGTACTGGCAGGTGATCCTGCCGCTGGTCCGGCCGGCCCTGGGCGCGCTGGGCACGCTGGAATTCGCCTTCATCTACAACGACTTCCTCTGGGCGGTCATCCTGATGAACAGCGGGGAGAAGTTCCCCGTCACGAGCGCGCTCAACAACCTGCGCGCCGAGTACTTCACCGACTACAACCTGCTCGCCGCCGGGTCGATCCTCGTGGCCCTGCCGACCGTCCTCGTCTTCTTCATCCTCCAGCGGCAGTTCATCTCCGGGCTGACGTTGGGCGCGAACAAAGGGTAGCTGGTGTCCTTCTCCATCGTGGCCGAGATTCCGGTCGACGTTCCGGCGGCGCGCGTCTACGAGCACGGGTGGCAGTCATGGTCGCCGACCGGGTGGTACCCGGTCGGCGCGGCGTCACCCAGGCCGCCGCACGTGGCGCGGCGGCAGATGTCGTACCGGCCGTCGGTGGACGCCCCGCCGGCCGGGTTCCAGGGCGAGGGGCTGCTCGCCGTGGACCCGGGCGGCGGTGGCCCGGTGCAGGTCTTCGGGGCGCGCAACGGACTGTCGGTACCCTCGATCCGTGCCTCCCTTGTGGACGGCCAGGTGGTGGTGTCCGCGGACGCCCCGGTAACGTCGCGCTCCGCGCCGTCCGTCGAGGACGGCCTCACCTCGTGGGGCGACGACTTCGCGGCCGGGGCCGGCGTACCGGGCCTGCGTGCCGCGCCGACCGTCTGGTGCTCGTGGTACCACTACTACACCGAGGTCACCGAGCTGGACATGGTGGAGAACCTGCGCGCCCTCGACACGACCGGGCTGCCGGTGGACGTCGTCCAGCTCGACGACGGTTGGGAGTCGCAGATCGGGGACTGGCTCACCCTGTCGGACCGGTTCACCTCGCTGGAGTCCATTGTGGACCAGATCCGGACGGCCGGCCGGCGGGCCGGGATCTGGGTGGCGCCCTTCCTGGTCGGCGCGCGCAGTTCGGTCTACGCGGAGCACCCGGAGTGGCTGATCGCCGGCCCGGATGGGCGGCCCACCTCGGCCGGACACAACTGGAAGCAGGACGTGTACGGGCTCGACGTGACCCACCCGGGCGCGGCGGCGTACCTGCGCCGGGTGTTCGGCTGGCTGGCCTCGATCGGCATCGACTACTTCAAGATTGACTTCGGCTACGCCGGTGCCCTGCCGGGGTCGCGCCACACGGGCGTCGAACCGCTGGTGGCGTACCGGGACGGGGTGGCGCTGATCCGGTCGGTGATCGGGCCGGCGTCGTACCTGCTGGGCTGCGGTGCGCCGATCCTGCCCTCGGTCGGGCTGGTCGACGCGATGCGGGTGTCCCCGGACATCGCGCTGCACTACGAGCCGGTGGACGGAGACCCGTCGATGCCCTCGCAGCGGGGTGCCGCGCTCTGCACGGTCTCCCGGGCCTGGCAGCACGGCCGCTTCTGGGTCAACGACCCGGACTGCATCGTGGCGCGGCCGGCCGTCGAGCGGCGCGAGGAATGGGCTCAGGTCGTGGACCGGTACGGCGGCCTGCGGGCCTCGTCGGACCGGATCGCCGACCTCGACGACTGGGGCCTGGAGACCACGCACCGTCTCCTGTCGACCGCCCCACCCCCGACCCCGCTCGACCGCTGAGCGGGACGGCGGCTGGCGGTAACGTCGACGAGTGCTCCGCGGCCGTGGCGGTGGAGTCGGCCTGGCTAGAAGCTGCGCCGGTGGTCGATCCAACCCTCGCTGGCAAGGTACTCGAGGACCTTGTCCACCCCGTCGGTCACGGACATCCCCGACGTGTCGAGGGTCAGATCGGCATCGGCCGGCGCCTCGTACGGGTCGTCCACCCCGGTCATGCCGGTGATCTGTCCGGACCGGGCGCGGGCGTAGAGACCCTTGCGGTCGCGCTGCTCGCACACTTCGATCGGCGTCGATACGTAGACGAGCACGAAGCCGGCTCCGGCGGCCCGGGCGAGCGCGCGCGCCTCGGCGCGGGCCGTCGCGTACGGCGCGATGGGGCAGCAGAGCGCGAGCCCTCCGTGCTTGGCCGCCTCGGCCGCGACCCACCCGATGCGGCGGATGTTCATGTCCCGGTCCGCCCGGCTGAAGCCGAGCCCGGCCGACAGCTCGCGCCGGACCACGTCGCCGTCGAGCAGGGTCACCGTACGCTCGCCGGTCTCCAGCAGCGCGTCCGAGACACCCCGCGCGATCGTCGACTTACCCGAGCCGGACAGCCCGGTGAAGAACACGACAAGCCCGCGGTGCCGGCGGGGCGGGCGGATCCGGGCGAGCTCGCGGGCGACCGCCGGCGGCGTGTGCCACTCGGGCAGCACCGCGCCCATGTCGAGCAGATCCTCGATCTCCTCGTCGGAGAGTGCCAGCCGGCGGTTGTGCGGCGGGATGTCGTCGCGCCAGCGCCACTGACCGTCGCGGCCGTCGTACGCCAGCTCGCGCGGCACGAGCACCCGCAGTCCGCCACCGGCGAGGTGGCCCGGGCCGGTGGAGAGCAGGTGGGTGACCCCGTACGCGGCGGCCACCCGGGAGCGCAGCAGGGCGTCGCGGATCTCGTCCGGCCGGCGGGCGAGCGGGACCGTGACGATCGTGGCCGGCGGCATCCGGTCCCGGGCGGCCAGCACGCAGCGGACCAGCCCCTCGGGCGCCAGCGCGTCCGGGCCGGGTTCGGCGACCGGGATCAGCACGAGGACGTGCGCCGCGAGGGTCCGGGCAGCGTGCGCGATCTGCGCGAGCTGCGGCCGGTGCAGCGGCCGGTCCGCGATCACGCCGAGCACCCGGCCGGGCGGCAGCAGCTCGGTGACCTCGGCCGGCGGCCGGCATATCCGCTGGAACGGCCCGTGCCCGCCGTCGCCGATGCGCCGGACGGTGCCGCCGATGCCGGACATGCCGTCGCGGGTGGGCCACACGTCCGACGCCTCGACCGCAGCGACCGGCGCACCCTCGATGTCGGCGAGCACCAGCAGGCGGCGGGTCGGGTTGGCCACGTCGAGCATCCCGGCCAGCTCGGTGGGTGCCTCCAGGGTGATCGGTACCGGCCAGGCGGTGCCGTCGGCCAGCCGGCCGGTCCGCGCCTGACTGGCCAGGTCGGCGCGGTTGAGGAACCCGGTCAGGGGGGCGCACGCGCCCGAGAGCAGCAACTGCAGGTCGGCCAACTCGCGCGGTCGGGGGGTGTGGACCGGCGCCTCCCGCAGCACGTCATCGGGCAGCACCCAGCCGTTCACCACCCCACCCCCTCACCACGACCTGGGACAGGGTCACACACTACCCGTCGGGGTCAGGCGGCGCGGAGCGCGGCGGCACCGAACGAAACGGCGAACCTCTTGCACCAGATGGACACGCTGCGGAACTGGTTGATGTCGAGTCCAGCCGGTATGTCGTACGCCTGGTTGCCCGTGTTGCCCTTGAGGCGGCCCAGCTCCGTGTACCTTCCGTCGTCGAAGACGCGCCAGCCGTCCCGCCCGTCGATCACCGGCTGGTCGGTCAGCCACACCCGCAGGTCCGGCCCGTTGGAGGTGTCCAGGCCGATGATCTCCAGGCGCCGGGTGCCGTCGGGGAGCGCGACGACGCGTACCGTGCCCGAGGTTTCGTGCTCGTGGGTGATGAACGCCCCCTCGGCGAGAACCCGGACCTGGGCGGGAGCCTGGCCCTGCGCGGATGCCTGGCCCTGGGCGGGAGCCTGGCCCTGCGCGGATGCCGCCGGTGCCGGACTGGAGAGCACCTCGTCGACCGGGTCGTCGACGATCAGTTTCCACGGCTGGAACCAGTAGAGCGCGGCGAGGGCGACCAGTGTGGCGGCCGCGGCGCCGATGACGAGCCACCGTTTCACGTGCCCAGTCAACCGCGCCGCGGGTCCCGGAGACGTTACGGTCCGCTTACCGTGGACGGCGTGCCGACGTTCTTCGCCACCCCGGACGAGTTCCGTGCCTGGTTGGAGGCGCACCACGGGACCGAGACCGAGCTCGTGGTGGGCTTCCACAAGAAGGGCTCGGGCCGACCGAGCATCACCTGGCCCGAATCCGTCGACCAGGCGCTCTGCTTCGGCTGGATCGACGGGATCCGGCGCAGCCTGGACGAGGAGAGCTACACGATCCGCTTCACACCGCGCAAGCCGCGCAGCACCTGGAGCGCGGTCAACATCAATCGGGCCCGCGAGCTCATCGACGAGGGATTGATGCGGCCGGCGGGCCTGGCCGCGTTCGAGGCGCGGGCCGACGACCGGTCGGCTATCTACTCGTACGAACAGCGGCACTCGGCGGTGCTGCCACCCGAGATGGAGGAGCGGTTCCGGGCCAACCGGGCGGCGTGGCGGTTCTTCGAGGCGCAGCCACCGTCGTACCGCAAGACGGCGATCTACTGGGTGACCAGCGCCAAGAAGGTGGAGACCCGGCAGAAGCGGCTCACCACCCTGATCGAGGACTCCGCCAACGGCCGCCGCATCAGCCAGCTCGCGTAGCGTGCGCCCGTCCTCGTGCGGTTCCGCCGCCCGCCGCCCCCCGGCCACGGGCGCCTGAGCACCCCTAAGGCCACAGATCGGGGCGGCGCCGGATGGCCAGGGGGTGCACGGGGTCAATACCGTGTGCCCGTGACTCTCATCGCGACCGAAGCGCTCACGAAGCGGTACGCCAACGGCGTCATCGCACTGGACGGGCTGACGGTCGGCGTGGAGCCCGGCATCGTCGGTCTGGTCGGCGCGAACGGCGCCGGCAAGTCGACCTTCATCAAGATCCTGCTCGGCCTGCTGCCGGCGACGAGCGGCCGGGCACTGGTGCTCGGCCTCGATCCGGCCAGGCATCCCGAGCAGGTGCGGGCGCGCGTGGGCTACATGCCCGAGCACGACTGCCTGCCGCCGGACCTCGCCGCCGCCGAGTTCGTCACCCACATGGCCCGGATGAGCGGGCTGCCCAGGACCGCCGCCCGGGAACGGGCCTCCGAAGCGCTGCGCCACGTCGGCCTGTACGAGGAGCGCTACCGGCAGATCGGTGGCTACTCGACCGGCATGAAGCAGCGGGTCAAGCTGGCCCAGTCGCTGGTCCACGACCCGGACGTGCTGCTGCTCGACGAGCCGACGAACGGGCTCGACCCGGCCGGGCGGGACGCCATGCTCAACCTGATCCACCGGATCGGCACCGAGTTCGGCATCTCCGTCCTGGTCTGCTCACACCTGCTCGGCGAGGTCGAGCGGATCTGCGACTCGCTCATCGCCATCGATGGTGGTCGGCTGTTGCGGGCGGCCCAGGTGTCCACGATGACCGCCGCCAGCAACCTGCTCGCGGTCGAGGTCTCGGAGGGTACCGAGGAGCTGGCCGCGGTGCTGACCGCGCGGGGCCTCGACGTCCGCGCGGACGGGCACCTGTTGCTGGTACCGCTGGTGGACGACGGCACGTACGACCTCATCCTCGGCGCGGTCGCGGAGCTCGACCTGCCCCTGCACCGGCTCGACCGCCGGCACCACCGGGTCGCCGAGCTGTTCGCCGCCCGGGAGGTGGCCCGTGTCTGAGCCATCGGTGATCCACGACATCGGGTACCAGCGCTACTCCGGTGCCCGGCTGGGCCGGGGCTACGCCGCCCGGTCGCTGTTCGTACACGGCCTGCGCACCGCGTTCGGGCTCGGCCGCAGTGCGAAGGCGAAGATCTTCCCGTGGATCGTGGTCGGCATCGTCCTCCTCGTGGCCGCGATCGTGACCGCGGTGGGGGCGTACGTGCCCGAGCCGCCCATGGAGTACGCCGAGTTCCCCGAGAACATGACGATGTTGATCATCCTGTTCTGCGCGGTCGTCGGACCGGAGCTGGTCTCGCGGGACCTGCGCAGCGGGGTACTGCCGCTCTACTTCTCCCGGCCGCTGGAGCGCAGCGACTACGCCCTGGCCAAGCTGGGGGCGCTGATCGTCGCGGTATGGCTGGTGCTCGCCTCGGCGCAGCTGCTGATGTTCATCGGCGCGGCGTTCGGTGCCGACCGGATGGGCCAGGTGTGGGACGAGTTCGTCGACTTCGCGGCGGCGGTGGGGTATTCGGGAATGTACGCGGTGCTGTTCTCGGCGATCGCCCTCCTGGTCGGGTCGCTGTCGAGCCGGCGGGCCGTCGCCGCGGCCGTCATCGTCGCGGTGTTCCTGGTGACCACCCCGGTGGTCGGCGTGCTCTACGCGGTCGGTGACCAGACCACCCAGCAGCTCGCCTCGATCGCGAGCCCGATGACGCTGCTCGGCGGCGTCGGGGACTGGCTGTTCGAGCCGACCGGAGTCAGCGACGTCGGCGAGTTCGGGCCGCTGTACGCGTCGGCCGCGGTGGCACTGGTCATCGTCTGCGTGACGTTCCTGCTGGCCCGCTACCGGAAGGTGGGGTCGTGAGCGAGCGAAACCTGGTTGAGCTCAAGGGCGTGTCCCGGTGGTACGGGAACGTGGTCGCGGTCAACGACGTCACGATGACCCTCGGCCCCGGCGTCACCGGACTGCTCGGCCCGAACGGCGCCGGCAAGACCACGCTGCTGCACATGATGGCCGGCTTCCTCGCGCCGTCCCGTGGCGAGGTGCTCGTCGCCGGCCGGCCGTCCTGGCGCAACCCGTCCGTCTACAAGGGACTCGGCCTGGTCAGCGAGCGGGAGGCCGTGCACGGTTTCCTGACCGGCTGGGAGTTCGTGCTCGCCAGTGCGAAGCTGCACCGGTTGCCGGATCCGGCCGCCGCCGCGAAGCGGGCTATCGATCTCGTCGAGATGGCCGACGCCATGAACCGGCGGCTCGACACGTACTCGAAAGGCATGCGCCAGCGGATCCGGGTGGGTGCCGCACTGGTCCACGACCCGGGCGTGCTGGTACTGGACGAGCCGTTCAACGGGATGGATCCGCGGCAGCGGTTGCAGATGCTGGACCTGCTGCACCGGCTCGGCGCGGAGGGCCGGACGATCCTGTTCAGCTCGCACATCCTGGAGGAGGTCGAGCAGGTCTCCGGCACGGTACAGGTGATCGTGGCCGGGCGGCTGGCCGCGTCCGGCGACTTCCGTACCATCCGGCGGCTGATGACGAACCGGCCGCACGTGTTCACGATCCAGTCCAGCGACGACCGCCGGCTGGCGGTGGCGCTGATCGGTGAACCGTCGGTCACCGGCGTCGAGCTGGAGAAGTCCGGCGGGCTGACGGTCCGCGCGGCCGACTACGGCACCTTCACCCGCCGGCTGCCGAAGGTCGCGCTCGGCGCGCAGATCCGGCTGGAGCGGCTGGTACCGACCGACGAGTCCCTGGAAAGCGTCTTCTCCTACCTGGTGGCGTCATGAACCCGACCGTCGCGAACATCACCGTCCGGGGCCTGTTCCGCCGGCGCCGGTTCCTCTTCCTGCTCCCGTTGCCGCTGCTCGTGATCGGGTTGGCCGCGCTCGCCGACGGGCTGGGTGCGGTACCGTCCGAGTGGGTCCCGCCGGTGGTCCAGGTGCTCGGCTTCCAGGTGGTGCTGCCGGTGATGGCGCTGATCATCGGTACCGGTGTGCTCGGTTCGGAGATCGACGACGGCACGCTCGTCCACGTCCTGGCGAAACCGCTGCCGCGGCGCGAGATCATCCTGGCCAAGCTGGTCGTCGCGGTGCTGGTGACCACGCTGGTCGTGGGCGTGCCGCTGTTCGCGGTCGGGATGATCGCCGGCTCAGCCCGGTTCGGTATCGGGCTCGTCGCCGGTGCCGCGCTCGGTGCGGTCGCGTACTCGGCCCTGTTCCTGGCGCTCAGCGTGCTCACCCGGCGGCCGGTCCTGATCGGCCTGCTCTACGTGCTGATCTGGGAAGGCCTGCTCACGAACCTTCTCAGCGGGACGAGAGTGCTGTCGGTCCAGCAGTTCGTGGTGACGGTCACCGACGCGGTCTCCGGTACCGACTTCATGCGCGGGACCGTCTCCACGCCGGTGGCGCTGATCATGGCTAGCGTGTTTACGGTCGTCGGTACCGTGCTCTCGGTCGACCGGCTGCGTTCGTTCTCGGTGGCCGGCGAGACCTCCTGAGCCAGCCCGACAAAGTGCGGGGAGTTCGTGGTTATCGGCGCAGCCATAACCACGAACTCCCCGCACTTTGTGCGGAAGAGACGGGGCTCAGCCGGTGTTGCGCAGGCCGGCCGCGATGCCGTTGACGGTCGTCAGCAGCGCCCGCTGCAGGCTCGGATCGGGCCGGCCGCCGGCCCGGCGGTACTGGCGCAGCAGCGCCACCTGCAGGTGGTGCAGCGGCTCCAGGTACGTGTCCCGGACGGCCAGGGTCCGTTGCAGCACCGGCTGCCCGTCGAGCACCGCCGCCTCCCCGCTGACCGCGAGCACCTCGGCGACGGTCAGCTCGTACTCGGCCTGGATCCGCTCGAAGATGCCGTGCAGCTCGGCGGGGACCAGCGTCTCGACGTACCGCCGCGCGATGCCGAGGTCGGTCTTGGCCAGCATCATCTCCACGTTCGAGATGAACGTCCGGAAGAACTGCCACTTCTGCTGCATCTCGGCGATGATCGTGTCGTGCCCGGCGGCGCGGGCTGCGGCGAGACCGGAGCCGACGCCGTACCAGCCCGGCACGATCTGCCGCGACTGCGTCCAGCCGAAGACCCACGGGATCGCGCGCAGGCCACCGAGGCCGGCCCCCGAGTCGGGGCGTCGCGCCGGCCGCGAGCCGATGTTCAGCGCGCCCAGCAGTTCGGTCGGCGTGGCCGCCCAGAAGTAGGCGGTCAGGTCCGGATCCTCCACAAGGGAGCGGTACCGCTGGTGCGCCGCATCGGAGACCACGGTCATCGTCGAGTCCCACTGGGCCAGCGCGGACAGCGGCTGCCGCGGCGTGGTGTGCAGCAGCGTCGCCTGCAGCACCGCGGCGACGGTCAGTTCCAGGTTCTCCCGGGCGAGCACGGGCAGCGTGTACTTGTCCGAGATCACCTCACCCTGCTCGGTCACTTTGATGGCGCCGTCGAGCGTGCCGTAGGGCTGGGCCAGGATCGCCTCGTGCGTCGGCCCACCGCCGCGCCCGACCGTCCCGCCCCGGCCGTGGAAGAGCCGCAGCCGCACGCCGTGCTTGCCGGCCACGTCCCGCAGCGCACGCTGGGCCCGGTGGATCGCCCACTGCGACGTGGTGATGCCGGCCTCCTTGTTCGAGTCCGAGTAGCCGAGCATCACCTCCTGTACGTCGCCCCGGGCCTCGACGATCGACCGGTACGGCGCCAGCGACAGCAACTCGTCCAGCAGGTCCCCGCCCGCGTCCAGCTCGGCGACCGACTCCAGCAGCGGCACGAACCCGACCCGGGCTCGTCCACTATGGACGTCCAGGAGGCCGGCCTCGCGGGCCAGGACCGCCGCGGCGAGCACGTCGTCCACGCCACGGGTCATCGAGACGATGTACGACTCGACCACGTCCGGCCCGAACCGTTCCTGCGCCGCCCGGATCGTGCCGAACACGTCGAACGTCCGGCGGGCCGCGTCGGTCAGCGGCGTGTCCATTCCGGACAGTGGTCGCCGGCCGGCCAGCTCGTCAGCCAGCCGGTCGGTGCGCGCGCGACGGGACAGCGCCGGATAGCCCGGCTCGCCCACCCGGTCGAACATCTGCGCCAGCACCACGTGGTGCGCGTCGGCGTGCTCGCGTACGTCCATGGTGGCCAGATGGAGGCCGAAGGCGGAGACGACCCGGACCGCCGTGGCGAGCTTTCCGTCGGCCGGGAGCTGGCCGGCGTTGCGCGCCAGCGAGGCGCGCATCAGCTCCAGGTCGGCGACCAGCTCGCCGGTACCGTTGTAGTCGCGGCCGGGCACGTGCGGTGCGTTGCCGGCCAGCCGGGCCCGGGTGTTGGCCAGCTTGGCCTTGATGCAGCGCGCCTTGAGCCGGTAGGGCTCCTCGGCGTTGGTCCGCCGGAACCGGATCGGCAGCTCGGGCAGCGCGTCGAGGTCCTTGGCCAGGCTGGCGGAGAGGTCGAGCGAGACGCCGCGGACCTGCCGCGACACGGACAGCTCGTTGATCAGGTCGTCGAGCACCGCCTCGACCGCCTGGATGCCGTGCTCGTGCTGGATCAGCAGCACGTCGCGGGTGACCGCCGGGGTGACGTACGGGTTGCCGTCCCGGTCGCCGCCGATCCAGGTGCCGAAGCTCAGCGGCCGCGCGACGACCGGCAGCTCGACCCCGAGCCGGCGCAGCGTGCCGGCGAGGTCGCCCAGCACCTGGGGTGCGGACTCGGCGTACAGGTCGCGGAGGTAGTAGACCGCGTTGCGCGCCTCGTCGGTCGGGTCGGGCCGGTCGAGCCGCAGCTCGTCGGTCTGCCACAGCAGGTCGATCAGCTCGGCGATCCGCTGGTCGGCCTGCGGGCCGGAGGCGTAGAGCGCCGTCGAGGCGGCCTCGCGGTCCAGCTCGTCGGCGACCGCGCGCAGCTTCGAGAGGATCGACCGGCGCGCCGCCTCGGTCGGGTGGGCGGTGAAGACCGGGCGGACCGCCAGGCGCTGCGCGACCGCGGCGATCTCGTCGGCCGGTACGCCCCGCGCGGCGATGAGCCGGGCGGCCTCGTCCAGCCAGCCGCCCCGGGCCACCCGCCGGCGGCGCAGCTCCCGCGCCCGGTGCACCTGCTCGGTGATGTTCGCCAGGTGGAAGTAGGTCGAGAAGGCGCGGGCCAGCTTGGTACCGGTGCCGACATCGACCCCGGCGAGACGGGCCGCCGCGGCGTCCGGATCCGAGCGGACCTCGGCGCGGACCTCCTCGACGAGGTCCAGCAGGGCCCGGCCCTCCTGGCGGGTCAGCGTCTGACCCAGCAGGGTGCCGAGGCGGCGGATGTCGGCGCGCAGGGCGGCGTCAGGGTCCACAGCGTCCTCCAACGGTTCGGAGGGACCGCGTTGTCCCGGCACAGAGGATGCTAGCGTGAGCGTGCCGATGGATGGCATGTTCGTCCGTTCATGCCGGAATTGTGCGCTGGGTAGAGTCCTTCCGTGCCGACCTTCGCCTACCCGGCCAAACCACTACCCGGCGACCGGGTCGCGGTCCTGTCACCCTCCAGCGGTGCCCCGGCCGTCTTTCCCGACGTGTACGAGCTGGGCCTGCGCCGGCTGCGGGACCTGCTCGGGCTGGTGCCGGTCGAGTACCCGACGACCAGGGTGCTCGGCGCGTCGGCCGCGGACCGGGCCCGGGACCTGCACGACGCGCTGGCGGATCCGGGCATCACGGCGATCCTGGCCACGATCGGCGGCGACGATCAGATCACCGTGCTCAAGCACCTCGATCCGGAGCTGGTACGGGCGAACCCCAAGCCGTTCTTCGGCTACTCCGACAGTACGAACCTGCTGCACTACCTGTGGCGGCTCGGCATCGTCGGGTACCACGGCGGCTCGGTCATGGTCCACCTTGGACGGCCGGTGGCCGCGCACCCGCTGTCGACCGCGTCGCTGCGGGCCGCCCTGTTCACCAGCGACTGGTACGAGCTGAGCGCGCCCGCCGAGTTCGGCGACGAGACCGGTCACTGGGGCGACCCTGGGGTGCTGGCCGTCGAGCCGGCGATGCGGCCGGCCACGCCGTGGCGGTGGGAGGGAGCAGCCGACCGGGTCGTCGAGGCGCCCACCTGGGGCGGCAACCTGGAGATCGTCTCGTGGCTGGCACAGGCCGGGCGGCTCGGCCCGACCGGGGCGTACGCCGGCTGCGCCTGCGTGCTGGAGACCTCGGAGGAGATGCCGCCGGCCACCGAGGTCTACCGGATCCTGCGCAACCTGGGGGAGCGCGGCCTGCTCGCCGGCTGCCCGGCGGTGCTGGTCGCTCGGGCCAAGGCGTGGGACTTCGCCCGGCGGCTGGCGCTGCCCGACCGGGAGGCGTACGCCGAGGAGCAGCGGGCCGCGGTCCGGCGGGCGGTCGCCGAGTACGCGCCCGGCGCCCTGGTCGTCTTCGACCTCGACATCGGGCACACCGACCCGCAGCTCGTCATCCCGATCGGCGGCACCGTGCGCGTCGACGGCCCGGCGAAGCGGATCTGGGTCAAGTACTGACCGGCGCGCTAGGCTGGTGCGCGTACCTCGTACCCCCGTCGTTTCCGGCGCGGGGCTTGTTGGCGTGCCCGCACGATGGAGGATCACCGATGAAGCTCGCCGGGCTGCTCGCCGCGGCCGCCGCCGATCCCGCGCTCGCCCGGGCCGCCACCGTTCCGCCGGAACCGCTCGACCTGACCGCGCCGGCGGCCATGCGCCCGTTCGTCGTCGCGGCCGCGGCCGGGATTGCCGGGCGTCCGGTGCTCGCGGTCACCGCGACGAGTCGTGAGGCCGACGACCTCGCCGACGCCCTGGGCTGCCTGCTGCCGCCGGACGAGGTGGCGGTCTATCCGGCGTGGGAGACGCTGCCGCACGAGCGGCTCTCGCCGCGCTCGGACACCGTCGGGCGGCGGCTCGCGGTCCTGCACCGGTTGGCCCATCCGGACTCGGCCGGACCGGTCCGGGTGGTGGTCGCGCCGGTGCGGTCGGTCCTGCAGCCGCAGCTGCGCGGGCTGGGCGACCTCCAACCGCTGCGCCTGGCGCCCGGTGCTGGCGCGGACCTGGACGACGTGGTACGGCAGCTGGCCGACATGGCCTACGCGCGTACCGACCTCGTCACCAAGCGCGGCGAGTTCGCGGTACGCGGTGGCATCCTCGACGTCTTCCCGCCGACCGAGGAGCACCCGCTGCGGGTGGAGTTCTGGGGTGACGAGGTCGAGGAGATCCGCTCGTTCGCCGTCGCCGACCAGCGCACGATCGCGCCGGTCGGGACGCTCCTCGCACCGCCGTGCCGGGAGCTGTTGCTGACCGACGAGGTCCGCGCGCGGGCGGCGGCGCTGGCCGAGCAGCATCCCGAGCTGGCCGAGATCGCGGACAGGCTGGCCGCCGGCATCCCGGTCGAGGGCATGGAGTCGCTCTCTCCCGCCCTCGTCGGGCCGGACAGCATGGAGCTGCTGCTGCACTGCATGCCACCCTCCACTGTGGTCGTCGTCTGCGATCCGGAGCGGATCCGGACCCGGGCGCACGACCTCGTGCGCACCTCCGCGGAGTTCCTGGAGGCGAGCTGGGCCGCGGCCGCGGTCGGGGGCAAGGCCCCGGTGGACCTCGGCTCGGCCGCCTTCCGGACCCTCGCCGACGTCCGGACCGCCGCCCGCGACCTCGACTTTCCGTGGTGGACGGTCTCCCCGTTCCGCGCCTTCGTCCCGACCGTGCAGGAGGAGGACGACTTCGGTGAGCCGGAGCTGTCCCGGACCGTGCCGGAGGTAGGGGAGGACGACGAAGGGCTCGCGCTGGCGCTCGCCGCCCAGGCGATGCCGCTCTACCACGGCGAGACCGGACGGGTGGTGGACGACCTCAAGCGCTGGACGGCCGACGGCTGGCGGGTGGCGCTGGTCTTCGAGGGGCACGGACCGGCCCGGCGGGCCGCCGAGGTGCTGCGCGACTCCGGCATCGGGGTCTCCGTCGCGGACGGGATCACCGCGGAGCCGGCGCCCGGCGAACCGGTCATCACCACCGGCGCGCTCGGCCACGGCTTCATCGACGAGGCGTCCCGGCTCGCCGTCGTCACCGATGCCGACATCACCGGCGGACGTGGTGCGTCCACAAGGGATATGCGACGCATGCCGTCCCGGCGGCGCAACACGATCGACCCGCTGGAGCTGCGCGCCGGCGACTTCGTGGTGCACGAGCAGCACGGCATCGGCCGGTACGTCGAGCTGGTCCGGCGCACGGTCAACGGGGCGTCCCGGGAGTACCTCGTCATCGAGTACGCGCCGTCCAGGCGCGGCCAACCGGGGGACCGGCTCTACGTGCCGACCGACCAGCTCGACCAGCTCTCCCGCTACGTCGGTGGCGAGACCCCGACGCTGCACAAGCTCGGCGGTTCGGACTGGGCGAAGACCAAGGCCCGGGCCCGCACGGCGGTCCGCGAGATCGCCGCGCAGCTCATCCAGCTCTACGCCGCGCGCAAGGCGAGCAAGGGGCACGCGTTCGCCCCGGACAGCCCGTGGCAGCGCGAGCTGGAGGACGCCTTCCCGTACACCGAGACGCCGGACCAGCTCGCCGCCATCGAGGAGGTCAAGCAGGACATGGAGCAGCCGATCCCGATGGACCGGCTGATCTGTGGCGACGTGGGCTACGGCAAGACCGAGATCGCGGTGCGGGCCGCGTTCAAGGCGGTGCAGGACGGCCGGCAGGTGGCCGTCCTGGTGCCGACCACGCTGCTCGCGCAGCAGCACTACAACACGTTCTCCGAGCGGATGGGGCAGTTCCCGGTGGAGATCCGGCAGCTGTCCCGGTTCGCGACCCCCCGGGAGGCGGCGGAGACCGTCGAGCGGATCGCGGACGGTACCGCGGACATCGTCATCGGTACCCACCGGCTGCTGCAGACCACCACCCGGTTCAAGCAGCTCGGCATGGTGGTCGTCGACGAGGAGCAGCGGTTCGGCGTGGAGCACAAGGAGTACCTCAAGCAGCTGCGCACGTCCGTCGATGTGCTGACGATGTCGGCGACGCCCATCCCCCGTACCCTCGAAATGGCCATCACCGGGATCCGGGAGATGTCCACGATCGCCACTCCGCCGGAGGAGCGGCACCCCGTCCTCACCTACGTCGGGGCTCAGGACGAGCGCCAGGTCTCCGCCGCCATCCACCGCGAGCTGCTCCGCGACGGCCAGGTGTTCTACCTGCACAACCGGGTCGAGACCATCGAGAAGGTGGCGCGGCGGCTGCGCGAGCTGGTACCGGAGGCGCGCATCGCGGTGGCGCACGGGCAGATGGGCGAGGACGCCCTGGAGAAGGTGATGATCTCCTTCTGGGAGAAGGAGTACGACGTCCTGGTCTGCACCACGATCGTCGAGTCCGGCATCGACATCCCGAACGCCAACACGCTCATCGTCGAGCGGGCCGACCTGCTCGGCCTCGCTCAGCTGCACCAGATCCGCGGCCGGGTGGGGCGCGGGCGCGAGCGGGCGTACGCGTACTTCCTCTACCCGCCGGAGCGGCCGCTGACCGAGAACGCGCACGAGCGGCTCGCCACCATCGCGCAGCACACCGAGCTGGGTGCCGGCATGTACGTGGCGATGAAGGACCTGGAGATCCGGGGTGCCGGCAACCTGCTCGGCGGCGAGCAGTCCGGGCACATCGAGGGGGTCGGGTTCGACCTGTACGTGCGGATGGTCGGCGAGGCGGTGCAGCAGTTCAAGGGTGAGGCGCCGGAGGAGGAGGTCGAAGTCAAGATCGACCTGCCGGTGGACGCGCACCTGCCGCACGACTACATCGGCGTCGAGCGGCTGCGGCTGGAGATGTACCGGAAGCTGGCCTCGGCCCGGTCGATGGCGGCGCTGGACGAGGTCGTCGCCGAGATGACCGACCGGTACGGCGAGCCGCCGGCCCCGGTCGCCAACCTCGTGGCGGTGGCCCGGTTCCGGCTCCTGGTCCGGGCGTACGGGATGACCGAGGTGGCCCTGCAGGGCCGGCACATCAGGTTCTCCCCGGTGCCGATGCCGGATTCGAAGCAGTTGCGGCTCAAGCGGCTCTACCCGGAGGCGGTCTACAAGCAGGTCGGGGAGACCATCTCGATCCCGCGGCCGGCGACCAGGCGGGTGGGCGGCGAGCCGCGGCGCGACACCGACCTGCTGGATTGGGCCGCGGGCCTGCTCTCCGACGTGCTCGGTCCGCCGCCGCTGCCGGCGGCGGTACCCGGAGGACCGGGGTCCGGCCGAACGTGAGACAGTGACGCAGGTGCCCGTCAATCATGGAGGACCGAACGTGATCGTCCGCCGCCTGGTCGTCGCTGCCGCCGCTGGTGCGCTCGCCGTCGCCGGCCTCGCCGGCTGCCGGTCCGACCCGAGCGTGGCGGCGTACGTCGGTTCGACCCGGATCACCGAGGACCAGGTCAACAAGATCATGACCGACGCCGAGGCCAAGGTCGACGAGCACAACGCGAAGCGGGAGGCGCTCACCCCGGAGCAGGTCGCGTCGCTGGGACAGGAGGATCCGCTGCGGTTCGAGGCGACGGTGCCCACCCGCGAGAAGGTGGTCTCGACGCTGGTCTTCACCGAAGTGTGCGAGCAGACCCGGCAGGGCCCCGGCGCGCCGGCCGAGGAGATCGCGGAGGATCAGGTCGGCCGGGCGGAGCTGTTGCCGGCGGGCACGTTGTTCCTCCACGACCGGATCAACTACTACCTCTGCCTCAACGACCTCGGCACCGCGGCGACGCCGGTCACGCCGACCGAGGAACAGCTCCGCGACCTGTACGCGCGCGGGCTGGCCGCGAAGGTCTTCGATCCGGAGCAGCCGTTCCAGGCCATCGCGCCGCAGTTGGCCGCCAACGAGCAGGTCCGCGGCGCGTACGGGCTCCGTGAGGCGCTGGTCGACGCGGTCGAGTCGCGAAAGGTGACCGTGAACCCGCGGTACCGGCCGCTGGAGTTGCCCATCCTGGTCTTCTCCCAGGACAGCGCCGCGGTGGTCGTGCCGCTGACCCCGGTCGACACCGACCCGGCGGTCCACGACGTGGGTTGAGCGCTGTGCGCCGGATCATCCTGCTCGTCACGTCTCCGCGACTGCCGGCCGGCCTGCTGACGGCGCAGGTGTGGGATCTCGTGCGTACCCACCCGGTGATCGCCGGCGCGGAGAACGCGCAGACCGCGGCGCTGCGGGCGGCGGGCGTCGAGGTCACCATCGATCCCGGGGCGGACGCGGAGACCCTGCTGGAGCGCGGCGGCACGGTGGTCTGGCTGGCCGGGCCCGGCGGCGACGGCGAGCTGGCGCGGGCGCTGGGTATGCGGCTCGCCCGCGAGCCCGGGCTGGCCGAGCTGGAGCTGGTCTACGGCTCGTGGGACCCGCCCGGCGCACGCCTGCTGGACGCGGTCGCGGTGATCGACCGGTTGGTCTCGCCCGGCGGCGACCCGTGGAAGCGGGAGCAGACCCATCAGACGCTGGCACGGTTCCTGCTGGAGGAGTGCTACGAGGCGTACGACGCGATCTCGGCCGGCGACCTCGAGGCGCTGCGCGAGGAGCTCGGCGACCTGCTGCTGCAGGTCGTGCTCCACGCCCGGCTCGCGCAGGACCTGCCGGACGAGGAGCGCTGGACGATCGACGACGTGGCCGGTGGGCTGGTCGAGAAGATGATCCGGCGCAACCCGCACGTCTTCGGGGACGCCCACGCGGAGACGGTGGAGGAGGTCCTCGTGGTATGGGAGGCGGCCAAGCGCGCGGAGAAGGAACGGTCGTCCACTATGGATGGTGTGGTGCTGGCCCAGCCCGCGCTCGCCCTGGCCGCGAAGATCCTCTCCCGGGCCGGCGGCCGCGTGCCGCTGCCGGATCCGGGGTCGGGCCTGGGGGCGGCGTTGATCGCGCAGGTAGCGGCCGCGATCGAGCGGGGAGAGGATCCCGAGGCGGCGCTGCGCCGCACCGCGCTGGACTACGCCGACGAGGTCCGCAGCGCCGAACGGGCCCAGCCACGGTAGGTTGATCTCCATGTCGCAGGATTTCGTGCCGCTCGCCGAACGGATCGTCGACGCGGTCCTCGAGGCGAGCCCGGAGCTGGCGTCGTACGCGGGCGACCACCGGTTCGACGACCGGCTGCCGGACCTCTCACCAGACGCGACCGTGGCGGACGTCGCGATGCTCAGGGACGCCGCCACCGCGCTGTCCGAAGTGGATACCACCGAGCTCGACCCGGAGGAGAGCGTCGACCACGCCTCGCTGCAGGCGCTCGTGGAGCGGTACCTGTTCGAGCTGACCGACGTCCGCGAGTACGAGTGGAACCCGCTGGCGCACAACCCCGGACCGCTGCTGTACGCGCTCATCGCCCGCCCGTTCGCGCCGGTCGCCGACCGGCTGGAGAGCCTCACCGCCCGGATGACCGCGATCCCCGACGTGCTCGCCGTGGCCAAGAGCGTGCTGCGCGACTGCCCCGCGATCCACGTCGAGACCGCGATCGGCCAGTTCGCCGGTACCGCCGCCTTGATCCGCGCCGAGGTGCCCGGCATGCTGGCGGCCGCTCCTGGGCTGGACGGCAAGGTCCAGCGGGCGTCTGACGCGGCGACCACGGCGCTGGAGGACTTCGTCGGCTGGCTGCGGGGCCTCGGCGGCGAGGGGCGTGATCCGCGGCTCGGCCGGCGGCTGTTCGAGGCGCGGTTGTGGCACGCGCTGGACACCGAGTTACCAGCCACCGAGGTGCTGGCCCGGGCCGAGGCGACCGTTGAGCAGGTCGGCGAGCAGCTACGGGAGGCCGCCGCCGAACTGGTGGGCGGCCCGGCGACCGACGAGACCGTCCGGACCGCGCTGGACCGCCTCGGCTCCGAGCACCCGGACAACGAGTCCATCGTGGATCTGGCCCGGCGCGCGGTGGCGGAGGCGACCGAGTTCGTCCGCGAGCAGGAGGTGGCGTCCCTTGTGGACGACCCGTGCATGGTGCTGGAGATGCCGGAGTTCGCGCGGGGCGTCGCGGTCGCGTACTGCGACCCGCCCGGGCCGCTGGAGACCGCCGACGTGCCGACGTTCTACTGCATCTCGCCGACGCCGGCCGACTGGTCCCCGGAACGGGTCGAGTCGTTCTACCGCGAGTACAACAACCACATGGTCCGCAACCTCACCGTGCACGAGGCGATGCCCGGCCATTACCTGCAGCTCGCCCACTCCCGCCGGTTCCGTGGCAGCAGCCGGGCGCGGGCGCTCGGGTTCTCCGGCCCGTTCGTCGAGGGCTGGGCGGTACACGCCGAAGAGTCCATGGTGGACCACGGGTTCGGCGGTCTGCCGATACGCATCCAGCAGTTGAAGATGCAGCTGCGGATGAGCATCAACGCGATCCTCGACCAGCTCGTCCACTGCGAAGGGCTGACCGAGGCGGATGCGATGGCGTTGATGACCGGGCGCGGGTTCCAGGAGGACGGTGAGGCGGCCGGCAAGTGGCGGCGCGCCCTGCTGACCTCGGCGCAGCTGTCGACGTACTTCGTCGGGTACCTGGAGGTGTCCGCGATCGCGAAGGCCCGGCCGGACGGGACGTCGGTCAAGGCGTGGCACGACGCGATGCTCGCGCACGGCTCGCCCGCGCCCCGCCACGTCGCGACGCTGCTCGGGGTGTGATTACAGCCCGTCGATCAGCCAGCGGGAGATCGAGTACCCCGGAGGCAGCGGCTCGGGCAGCGCGGCGGGCGGGAACCAGCCGGCTTCGGCGATCTCCCGCCCGTCGACCACCGGCTCGGCCGCGGGGTCGGCGCAGACCGCGCTGAACCCGACCAGCAGTACGCCCGGACCGGACATCGCCCACGGCTGGCTGCCGCGGTACGACAGGTCGCGTACGCGCAGGCCTACCTCCTCGCCGACCTCGCGGTGTACCGCCTCCTCCAGCGACTCGCCCGCCTCGACGAAGCCGGCCACCAGCGCCCAGATCGTGGTCGGGCCGTACGTGTGCCGGACCAGCAGCAGCTCGCCGGAGGGCCGGCGGATCAGCACGAGTACGGCCGGGGAGAGCTGCATCGGGACGAACAGCTCGCACGATACGCAGCGCCGGGCGTGTTCGCCGTCCACATCGGACAGCTCGGACCCGCACGAGCCGCAGAACCGGTGGGTACGCCGCCAGGTGACGATCTGCAGCGCCCGGCCGGCCAGCGCGGCCAGCGGTGCGGGCAGCCGGGCGGCCACCGAGGTCCAGCCGTGCGGCTCGTGCGTCGCCGCGAGCGCGGCCGGTGCCCGCCCGGCCCAGACCGGTACGCCGTCGAGCGTGCCGACCGGCACCAGGTCGTCGGTACCGTCAAGGTCTTCGACGTGCGGGAAGCGCCAGTCGCCGGCGGGGTCGACGGCGACGACCAGCTTGCGCCCGGTCACCGCGAGGCAGAGGTCGTCGCCGGCCGGCGGGTCGGGCAGCCGAGCGGCGAGGACGATCGTCATCACTGCGAGACCAGGTGCGCGCCGGGCGGGATGGCGAACGCGTCGGAGGGGACCGTGCCGAGGTACTGGGTGAGCGCGACCTCCACCCGGTTGCCGTCGAGCACACCGGAGAAGCTGCCGATCACCCCGTCGGTCGTCACGCAGACCTCGAACGCCGAGGCGGCGGCGTTGTCGACGGAGTCGACGTTCACGCAGGTGGCGTGCTGCCCGGCGATGGTCGTGTCGCGCTGCTCGACGGTCGCGTCCGCGTCCAGCGCGGTTGCGGTGAGCAGGCCGGACACCACCGGCGGCGTGATCATTCCGTGCTCGTCGAGCCGGCTCAGCAGGGCCGCGGTCGGGCCGGGGTCCGGCGAGCCGACCGGCGTGACGGTGCAGCTCGCGGCGGGCGCCGCCCGGCAGTCCGTGTACGAGTCGGGCATCATGATCAGCTTACCGCCCGGGTACGTGTAGGCGACCCGGCTCGGCTCCCGCGCGCTCATGATGGTCGCCCGGCCACCCCCGGCGAGCTGGTACTCCGCGGTGTAGGTGAGCTGGTCGGTGCGGTCCAGCCGGGCGGCCAGGTCGCTGACCAGGTCAGCCCGGTCGACCACGCGCTGGGCGTCGTCCAGCGTGTCACAGCCCGCGACGCCGAGGCCGCCGCAGAGGAGCAGCGCGGTCGAGAGCAGGAGGGCACGCACGGCCTCCAGCGTCCTCGATCGCGTCAAGCACGCGCAAACCCGCGCCCCTGACCGGTCCGCAGACCGGGACGGACCGGACATCCGCCCGTCCCGACCGGGCCGGCCGGGCCGCCCGTTACGCTCGGCCGGACGAGCGACCGCTCCGGGTCGCCGCGCCAGACGCGCCGAGCCGGAGCGGTCGGAGGCGATCAGCGAGGAGCGACACGACAGTGGCAACCATCGAGGCAATCGTCGCCCGGGAGATCCTCGACTCGCGGGGAAACCCGACCGTCGAGGTCGAGATCGGGTTGGACGACGGTACGACCGCGCGGGCCGCGGTACCGTCCGGCGCGTCCACGGGCGCGTTCGAGGCGCTGGAGCTGCGCGACGGCGACCCGGACCGGTACGGCGGCAAGGGTGTCGAGCGGGCCGTGGAGAACATCACCGAGCGCCTCGCCCCAGAGCTGCTCGGGCACGACGCCAGCGACCAGCGGCTGATCGACCAGACGATGCTCGACGTGGACGGGACGCCGGACAAGTCCGGCGTGGGCGCCAACGCGATCCTCGGCGTGTCGCTCGCGGTGGCGAAGGCGGCCGCGGGGGCGGCCGAGCTGTCCCTGTTCCGGTACGTCGGCGGGCCGAACGCGCACCTGCTGCCCGTACCGATGATGAACATCCTCAACGGTGGCGCGCATGCGGACTCCAATGTGGACATCCAAGAGTTCATGATCGCCCCGATCGGTGCGCCGACCTACCGCGAGGCGCTGCGGGCCGGCGCCGAGGTCTACCACTCGCTCAAGGCGGTGCTGAAGAAGCAGGGGCTCTCGACCGGCCTGGGCGACGAGGGCGGGTTCGCGCCCAACTTGACGGCGAACGCGGCCGCGCTGGACCTGATCGCGTCGGCGGTCTCGGCGGCGGGATACACGCTGGGCGCCGACATCGCGCTGGCGCTGGACGTCGCGGCGACCGAGTTCTACCACGACGGGGCGTACCTGTTCGAGGGCGCGCGCAAGTCCTCGGACGAGCTGGCAGCGTACTACGGCAAGCTCGTCGCGGAGTACCCGATCGTGTCCATCGAGGACCCGCTGGCCGAGGACGACTGGGCCGGCTGGATCTCGCTGTCCTCGGCTCTCGGGTCGAAGACCCAGCTCGTCGGCGACGACCTGTTCGTGACGAACCCGAGCCGGATCGCGCGCGGGATCGCCGAGGGGGCGGCGAACGCCGTACTCATCAAGGTGAACCAGATCGGGTCGCTGACCGAGACCCTCGACGCGGTCGAGCTGGCGCACCGGGCCGGGTACCGGTGCATGATGAGCCACCGGTCCGGCGAGACCGAGGACACGACGATCGCGGACCTCGCCGTGGCCACCGGTTGCGGGCAGCTCAAGACCGGCGCGCCGGCCCGGTCGGAGCGGGTGGCCAAGTACAACCAGCTGCTGCACATCGAGGAGGAGTTGGGCGACGCGGCGCGGTACGCGGGCGCGGGCGCCTTCCCGAGGTACCGTCCGGCATAGGACTTGCGCACTGGGTGCCGGGTGGATCTGGCGTCGGCTCGGGGAGGAGCGCGATGGGGCAGCGGCGTACGCCGGGGGGCCAGGGGCCCGCGGGCCGGCCGGGCCCAGCCGGGCGCGCGTCGGGAGGCGGCCGCTCGGCCGGCGGACGCGAGCCTGGTGCGCCGAACCGGCGGGAGCCATCCGGCTCGACCCGGCGTGAGCCCGCCCCGAACCGTCGTGACCCCGGGGCGCCGAGCCGGCGCGAGGCGTCCGCGCGGCCGGCCAACACCCGGCGGCCGGCGGCCCCCGGTGGGGCCAAGCGCACCTCGGCGCCGCAGCCGCGCCGGCTCACCGGTCGGGCCGCCGTGCTCAGCCTGGTGCTCGTCGGGCTGCTGCTGGCGTACGCGTACCCGATCCGGGTCTACCTCACCCAGCAGGCCGACATCGCCCGGCTGGAGCAGGAGCAGGCGGTGCAGCAGGCACACATCGCCCAGCTGACCGAGGAGCGGGCCAAGTGGAACGACCCGGAGTACGTGAAGTCCCAGGCCCGCAAGCGGTTCCAGCTGGTGGAGCGGGGGGACCGTACGTACATTGTGATCTTCGATCCGGCCGGTGCGGCACGGGACGCCGGGGCCGATCCGCCGGCGGCCCGGGCCGCCGACGAGCCCTGGTACGGCAAGCTCTGGTCGAGCATCGGCGAGGCGAACAAGTGATCACCGCCGAGGAGCTGGCGGTCGTGGCGGTGCAGCTCGGGCGTCCGCCGCGGGGCACGCGGGGCGTCGCGCACCGGTGCCCCTGCGGGCTGCCGGACGTGGTGGAGACGACGCCCCGGCTGCCCGACGGGACACCGTTCCCGACCGTGTACTACCTCACCTGCCCGCGCCTCGCCTCGGCGTGCAGCCGGCTGGAGTCCGCCGGCCTCATGCGGGACATGCAGGAGCGGCTCAGGACCGACCCGGACCTCTCGGCGCGCTACCGGGCGGCACACCAGGACTACCTCGCCCGGCGCGAGGCGATCGCCCAGGTACCCGAGATCGCCGGCGTTTCGGCCGGCGGGATGCCCAACCGGGTCAAGTGCCTGCATGTCCACTGTGGACATGCACTCGCCGTCGGTCCCGGGGTGAACCCGTTCGGCGACGAGGTGCTCGATCTGGTCGAGCCGTGGTGGACCACCGGGCCGTGCGTGTCAACGCAATGAGGTCACGTCGACCACGGTCGCGCCGGGCGGCGGGTCGAACGCCGCGCCGTCGGCCCACCCGCTGAGGCTGCGCAGCTCCATCCCGGTGTACGAGGCCACGATGCCCTGGTCGGTGACGCAGACGCTGAACCTGGCCGGCAGCTCCGCGGTCTTCTCCAGGCCCCGGACATCCCCGCAGAGTGCCGGCTGCCCGGCGATCGCCGTGCCGGAGACGTGCACCTTGACGCCCGGCGCGAACGCGGCCGTGGCGACCGTCGTCATCACCTCGTCCGGCGTGGTGAAACCCGGACCGACGAACTCCTCGACCAGCTCGGCGAGGTCCGCGGCGCGGCCCGGGTTGGCGGCCCGGCGGCAGGTACCCGCCTCGCACCGGATCAGGTGGTTCGGGGTCACGATGAACCGGCCGGCGGTGACCAGGTACGCGGTGCGTGGCGCGGAGCGGACGACGGTCACCGCCCGGCCACCGGTCGTCGAGTACTCCGCGGTGTACGCCACCGACCCGGCCTGCCCCAGTTGGCCGACGAACTGGCCCAGCACGGTGGCGCTGTCGACGACGGTCCGGCCGTCCGGGACGATGCCGCAGCCGCCGAGCAGGGTCGCGGCCAGGAGCGCGGCGAGCGTACGCGTGGTCACCAGGCGACTCTGGCGCCTCCGGTGGTGCGGGGCAAGTGCCCGGCCACCGGATCGCGCCGACCGCCGGATAGTCTGGCCTGTCGTGGAGGTCCTCATCCGGCGGGCGCGCACCGGCGACGTGCGCGGGATCCGGCGCCTCCTCGACGCGTACGCCGGGCGCCTGCTCACCAAGGCCACCGTCACGCTCTACGAGGACGTGCAGGAGTTCTGGGTGGCCGTGCACAGCGAGGACGGCGCCGTGCTCGGGTGCGGGGCACTGCACGTGATGTGGGAGGACCTGGCGGAGGTACGTACGGTCGCGGTCGATCCACAGTGGCGGGGCCGGAAGATCGGCCACCGGCTCGTCGCCGAGCTGCTGGGTACCGCGCGCGAGCTGGGCGTACGGCGGGTCTTCGTGCTGACCTTCGAGACCGAGTTCTTCCGCTCGTTCGGGTTCACCGAGATCGACGGCGCACCCGTTTCGCCGGAGGTCTTCGAGCAGCTGCTCCGGTCGTACGACGAAGGGGTCGCCGAGTTCCTCGACCTGGATCAGGTCAAGCCGATCACGCTCGGCAACACCCGGATGCTGCTGCACCTGGCGGCGCCGGAGACCGCACCGTGACCCGGGTCGCCGCGATCGACTGCGGCACGAACTCGATCCGGCTGCTGGTCGCGGACCTGGGTGCTGACCTCGACGGCGCCGAGCCACGGGATGTCGTCCGGCGGATGGAGATCGTCCGGCTCGGCGAGGGCGTCGACGCGACCGGCGAGCTGTCCGCGGCCGCGCTGGCGCGGACCCGGGCGGCGCTCGGCGACTACGCGGCCCAGATCCGGGCGCTCGGTGCGCAGCGGGTCCGGATGGTGGCCACCTCGGCGACCCGGGACGCGGCCAACGCGGCGGAGTTCACCGGCATGGTCCGGGACACCCTCGGCGTACCGCCCGAGGTGATCAGCGGCGACGAGGAGGCGCACCTTTCGTTCGCCGGGGCGGTCGCCGGGCTGCCGCCGTCGGCCGCGCCGCCGTACCTCGTGGTGGACATCGGCGGCGGCTCGACCGAGTTCGTGTACGGCGTGGCCGCGCCACAGGTAGCCCGCTCCGTCGACATCGGCTGCGTCCGCATGACCGAGCGGCACCTGCCCGGCGACCCGCCGACGCCGGCCCAGGTCGCGGCGGCCACAGTGGACATCGAGGCGTGGGTCGACGAGGCGCTGCGCGCGGTGGGCGGCCGGGACGCGGGCACGCTGATCGGGCTCGCCGGCTCGGTGACCACGGTGACCGCGCTGGCGCTGGGGCTCCCGGCGTACGACCCGGAGGCGATCCACCACGCCCGGATCTCCGCCGTTGACGTCGCCACGGTGACCGCCGGCCTGCTGGGGATGACCCGGGCCGAGCGGGCCGCCTTGCCGGTGATGCACCCGGGCCGCGCGGACGTGATCGGCGCGGGCGCGCTGATCCTGCGCATCGTGATGGACCGGGCACGCGCGCCCTCCGTGCTCGCCTCCGAACGCGACATCCTCGACGGCATCGCGCTCTCGCTCGGCTAGTTGGTCCGGCGGACCGTGGCCCGGGACTGTTCCCGCGGCTCGGACTCGTCGCGGGACCACCACCATGCGTACGTCAGCGTGTCCGGTCGTGGCACGGTGACCACGATTCGGGCCGGGAACGGGCCGTCGTACGCGGTGAACGCCCCGGGCTGGGACTGCACGAAGCGCACCACACCCGGCAGTTCCAGGCAGGCGACGTGCAGTTCGAGCCGGCCGTGCTCGCCGGTCGCGAGGACGGTGTGCTCGACGTGCTGCAGTCCGTCGCGATCGGTGGTCGCCTCGTAGTCCAGCGTCACCGCCCGCCCGCGGACCACCGGCCGGACGGCGAGCCGCGCCACGAACGGGCCGCTTTCGGGCCCGTCGCCGCGGCCGCGGTAGATGCCGGGTGCTGCGGCCAGTTGGGCGAGCAGGTCGGTCATGACGGATACCGTACGGCCGCCGCGCAAGGGGGCGGGGTAGCGCGACCAGGGCAGATGCCACTACGGTGTCGTCTCGCTCAACTCACACGAAAATCGGGGAGGAACATCCAGTGTCAGATCAGAACGGGGCGCCGCCCCCGCCGCCGCCCGGGCCGCCGCAAGGACAGCCGCCCGGACCACCGCCGGCGTGGGGTACGCCTCCGGGCCCACCGCCGATGCAGGGCGGCGGGCCGGTGCCGGCCGCCGCACCGCAGAAGAAGGGCATCAGCGGCAAGACGATCCTGCGGATCGGGCTTGTCGTGGTGGTCGTGGTCGTCGCGATCATCGGTTGGTTCGCGAGCCGGAGCGAGCCGGCGAACGCGAAGGTCGGCGACTGCATCAGCGGCCAGACCGCCGACTCCATGAAGATCGTGGACTGTGCCGACGCGACCGCCGTCAACAAGGTGGTCGGCCGCGTGGAAAGCAAGACCGCGGAGGAGTTCGACGCGAACCTGGAGGGCATCTGCCAGCCGTACCCGACCGCGGAGTCCGGGTTCTGGCAGGGCAAGGAGGGCAAGAACCAGAAGGGGATCGTCCTCTGCCTGGAGCCGGTCAAGAGGTAGTCCGACGGGCGGTGGCGTGGCCGGTACCCGAAGTTCGTCCGCCACGCCGCTGCCCGCTTTCGTCGCCGGCTGGGACGTGGTTGGCTACGCCCCATGGGTGAAATGGTCTCGTACCAGAGCAATGGCGGCACCAGCGAGGGGTACCTCGCGCTCCCGGCCTCCGGCACCGGCCCCGGGGTCATCGTCATTCAGGAATGGTGGGGTCTGGTCCCGCACATCCGGTCGGTGGTGGACCGGTTCGCGGAGGCAGGTTTCGTCGCCATGGCCCCGGACCTGTACCACGGCGCGCACACCAGCGAGCCGGACGAGGCGGGCCGGCTGCTCATGGGCCTCGCGATGGACCAGGCGGCCAAGGACATCGCCGGAGGCGCCGGGTACCTCAACGGGCGCGCAGAGGTCACCGGGAAGATCGGGACGGTGGGCTTCTGCGCGGGTGGCAGCCTGGCGATGTGGTCCGCGACGCTCTCCGACCACGTCGCGGCGACCGTGGGCTTCTACCCGTTCATGCCCTGGGAGCGGATGTCGCCACAGTGGAGCAACTACGCCGGCAAGGCGAACATCATGCACTGCAGCGAGGAGGACGGTACGAGCGCCGCGCCCGGCATCCAGTTCGCCAAGCGGGCGATCGAGGAGGCCGGCGGTGAGGTGACCACGTACGACTACCCGGGCACCAAGCACGCGTTCTTCAACGACGACCGGCCGGAGGTGTACGACCCGGCAGCATCGGCCAGCGCGTGGGCGCGCACGCTGGAGCTGTTCCGGTCCCGTCTTTGATGCCGGCGGTCAGCCGTACCCCCGCGGATGTGGTTGCCCGCGCCGCCGAGGCGGCCGACCTGGCCGACCTCGACGGCGCGGTGACGTCATGCTTCGCCTGCCCTCGGCTGGTGGCGTGGCGGGAGGAGGTCGCCCGGACCCGGCGGGCGGCCTTCCGGGACCAGGTCTACTGGGGACGGCCGGTGCCCGGGTTCGGGCCGGCCGACGCCCGGATCCTCGTCCTCGGCCTGGCTCCGGCGGCCCACGGCGGCAACCGGACCGGGCGCATCTTCACCGGGGACCGGTCCGGGGACGTGCTGTTCGCGGCGCTGTACCGGGCCGGCCTCGCGAACCAGCCGGACTCGGTGTCCCGCGACGACGGCCTGGCCCTCCGGCACACCCACATCGTCGCCGCGGTCCGGTGCGCTCCACCGGACAACAAGCCGACCCCGCAGGAGCGGGACACCTGTGCCCCGTGGCTGCACCGCGAGGTTGAGCTGGTCAAACCCGCGCTGCGCGTGGTGGTCGCCCTCGGCGCGTTCGCCTGGGCCGCGTGGTGGCCCACCCTCGCCACGGTGTACGGCGTACGCCCTCCCACGCCCCGCCCGGCATTCGGGCACGGCGCGGTCTGGGCCGGGCCGGCCGCGAGCCAGCCGGCCCTGCTGGGCTGCTATCACGTGAGCCAGCAGAACACCTTTACCGGTCGTCTGACACCCGCGATGCTGGACGATGTGTTCGCCACCGCGAAGCGGCTTGCGGGCGTAGATTGACAGACCACGACACACGGGGATCAGGGCAGGTGCGGAACGCCGCGGCAACAACCGGACAAAACCGGCCGAAGCTTCCGCTCGGCGGGTGGTGGCCGCTGCTCGCGGTCGCCGGGCTCCTGGCGGTCGCCGCGGTGGCCGCCGCGCTCTCCGCGCCGCGCCTGTCCCGGGTGACCCCACCCGATCCGGGCCTGTCGCCGGGGCCGGTGCCGACCCGCCCGGTGCCCTCCGTGGCGGAGCCGACCGCAGATCCGGGCGCAGCCCTGCCCGGGACGATTCCGACCTGGCTGACGACGCTGCTGGCGGTCCTGTGCCTCGCCGCCGTCGTCGTTGTCCTCGCGATCGTGGTGTGGGTCCTGGTGCGGGGCAAGCTCGGGGTACGCCCGGGCAAGCTGCCCGCCGAGGTGGGCCCGGCGGCACCGATGCGCCCGACCGCCGAGGAGGTGGTCGCGGCGGTCGACGCGGGGCTGTCCGACCTTTCCGACACCGACCGGGATCCGCGGCGGGCGGTCATCGCCTGCTGGGTCCGGCTGGAGCAGGCGGCCGCCGCGGCCGGGACGCCACGGCAGGCCGGCGACACCTCGACCGACCTGGTGGTGCGGCTGCTCGACGAGCAGCGGGTGGACCGGCGGGTGCTGGACGCCTTCGCCGGCATCTTCCGCGCGGCCCGGTACGCCACCCACGAGGTCGACGAGACCATGCGCTCCCAGGCGATATCCGCGCTGCGGCAGCTCCGGGCCGAGCTGACCGCGCGGGTCGGGCCGGTGACGGGCCCGTGACGAGCAACGACGAGGCCCGGCTCGACGAGCTGCTGCACTACGACGAGGAGGCGGCCGGTGGCGTGCGGCGTGAAGCCACCGGGGTGTGGCTCGCGAAGCTCGTGCTCCTCGCGGTCGTCCTCGCCGGCCTGCTCGTGATGTTCGCCCGGCTGATCGGCGTGGGCCTGCCGTTCGGCCTGACCCTCTCCGGGATCCTGGCCCTGCTGTTGCTGCGCCGGGTCGTCGCGCAGGTGCCGGCCGTACCACCGCCGCGACCCCGGCTGCGCGTCCCGGAGGCGGTCAGCAACCCGCCGCGGGACGGTCTCGCGGTCGCCGCGTCCCGCTGGAACACCCGGCTGAACTGGACCCAGTCCGACCCGGAGGCGTTCTCCCGGAACATCCGCCCAGCCATCGCCGACCTGGCCGACGAGCGACTGCGCCAGCGGCACGGCATCACCCGGACGAGTGAACCCGCCCGGGCCCGGGAGCTGCTGGGCGATCCACTGTGGACATTCCTGACGGCCCCGGTCAACCGAAGCCCGACGCCGCAGCAACTCGCGGCGCTCATCGCTCAACTGGAGGCACTATGAGGCGGTCGGAAGCCCTGCCGGTGTACGAGGTGGGCCGGCTCGGCCGGGCCGTGCTCGACGCGGTCGGCACGGTGCTGGTGGGCAAGCGCGACGCGCTGGAACTCGTCCTCGCGGGCATCCTCGCCGGTGGGCACGTCCTCCTGGAGGACCTGCCCGGCCTGGGCAAGACGCTGGCGGCCCGGTCGTTCGCGCAGGCGCTCGGATTGGACTTCCGGCGGCTCCAGTTCACCCCCGACCTGCTGCCGGCGGACGTGACCGGATCGTTCATCTACGACCAGCGCAGCCACGACTTCACCTTCCGGCAGGGGCCGGTCTTCACGAACCTCCTGCTCGCCGACGAGATCAACCGGACGCCGCCGAAGACCCAGGCGGCGCTGCTGGAGGCGATGCAGGAGAAGCAGGTCTCGGTCGAGGGCACCACCTACCGGCTCACCCCGCCGTTCCACGTGCTCGCGACCGCGAACCCGATCGAGTACGAGGGCACCTACCCGCTGCCCGAGGCCCAGCTCGACCGGTTCCTGTTGCGGGTGTCGTTCGGCTACCCGGCGGCCGAGGAGGAGTGGACCGTGCTCCGCCGGCGGATGGCCCGGCGCCGGGAGGAGGCGATGATCGATCCCGTGGTGGACGCCGGCACGCTGGTCGAGATGCAGGCCGCCATCGAGGACGTCGCGGTCGAGGACTCGATCGGCCGGTACATCGTGTCGCTCGCAGCGGCCACCCGCGAGCACCCGCAGGCGCTCGTCGGCGCCTCGCCGCGGGGCTCGCTCGCGCTGCTGCTGCTCTCCCGGGCCCGGGCCGCGCTGGCCGGGCGCGACTACGTGATCCCGGAGGACGTCAAGGGGGTCGCCGTGCCGGCGCTCGGGCACCGGATCTCGCTGCGGCCGGAGATGTGGCTGCGCCGGGTCGAGCCCGCCCAGGTGGTACGCGACGTGCTGGCGAGCACGCCGGCACCGGCGAGCGGCGCGCTGCCCACGTACCAGTCCGCGCCGCCGCCCCGCGAATCCGCTCCGCCGGGCGGGCAGCGGCCGGTCGACCCGTACCGGTACACCGCACCACCGCGGGGCTGACGCGTGTTGCGTCCCGCCGTCCCGGGGTCCACCCCGGTCGCCGAGGAGCCGGGTCCGCAGTGGGTACCGACCCGCGCGCTCGGCCGCGCGCTCGTGCTCACCGGCGTGCTGATCATCGGCGCCATGCTGCTCGGGCGGGTCGACCTCGTGCTGCTCGCCACCCCGTTCGCGCTCGGCACCGCGGTGGCGTTGCGGCGCCGGCCGGTGCGCCGCCCCCGGGTCCGGGTCTCCTCCGGCGACCAGCTGCTCGGCGAGGGCGGCACGGTCGACGCGACGATCAGCGTCGCCAACGCGGACGTCACCGCGTACGACCTGATCGTCGTACGGACCACTGTGGACCCGTGGCTGCGCTTCGAGCACGGCGACCGGCCGTACGTCACGCCGGCACCGCGCGGGACGATCGCCGATGTGGAGCTGCACGGGGAGGCGCTGCGCTGGGGTCGCCACGCGCTCGGTCCCACGCTCGCCTACGCCGTGGCCTGCGACGGACTGCTCATCAGCGCGACCGCCGTGGCCCCGGCGCGCCAGCTCAAGGTGTACCCGGTGACCGATCCGTTCGAGGCCGACGAGGCCATGCCCCGGGCCGCAGGCCTGGTCGGCGGGCACCGGTCCCGGCGGCCGGGCGAGGGCGGGGAGCTGGCCGGCGTCCGGCAGTTCGCCCCCGGCGACCGGCTGCGCCGGATCGACTGGCGGGTCTCGCTGCGGACCCGGGAGCTGTACGTCGCGGCGACGCTCTCCGACCGGGACGCCGAGGTCGTCCTGCTGCTCGATGTGCTCGCCGAGGCCGGCCGCTCGGGCGGCGTGCACGGGGCGGCCTCCGTCCTGGACACCACGGTCCGGGCCGCGGCCGGCATCGCCGAGCACTACCTGCACCGCGGCGACCGGGTCTCGTTGCTGGAGTACGGCTCGCAGATCCGTCGGCTGCGCCCGGCGTCCGGGCGCCGGCAGTACCTGACCGTGCTGGAATGGCTGCTCGACGTGAAACCGTCCGCGGCCCTTTACGAGATCGGCGGGTTCGGCTTCAACGCCCAGCAGCTGCCGTCCAACGCGCTCTTCATCGCGCTCACCCCGATGATCGACCTGCGCTCGGCGGGGCTGCTGGCGCGACTCGGCCGGGGCGGGCGGTTCGTGGTCGCGGTGGACACGCTGCCGCGCAAGCTGACCCTCCCGGTGAAGGGCGCCTGGGGCCAGGTGGCGTACCGGCTGTGGCTGCTCGAGCGCGCCAACGTCATCGGTCAGCTGCGCGAGCACGGCATCCCGGTGGTCGCCTGGGCCGGCGCCGGCAGCCTCGACCAGATCCTGCGGGACGTGTCCCGTCTCGCCTCGGCCCCGAAGGCGGTGCTGAGATGAGTGTCCTGGTGACGAACCTCAAGGAGGTGCGCGAGGGCCTGCTCGGGTCGATCGACCGGCTGCGGACGGTGGTGGCGCGGACGACCGCGGTACCGCTGCTGGTCCGGTTCGCCGTCTGGGTCGCCGGGTCGGCCGCGATGCTGGTCGCGCTGCCCCCCTCGATGCTGCGCAGCGGGCTCGGGCTGTTCCTGGTCGGCGCGGCCGCGATGCCGGCGGTGGCGCCGCGCACCCCGGTGGTCACCGCGATCACGCTGGTCCCGGTCTTCGGCTGGCTGCTCAGCACCAGCGGGTACGGGACACCGGTGACCCTCTGGCGACTCCTGGCGCTCGCGTCCCTGCTGTACCTCGTGCACGACACCGCCGCGCTGGCGGCCCAGCTGCCGTACGACGCGATCGTCTCGCCCGGGGTACTGCTGCGGTGGTCCGCCCGGGTAGCGCTGGTCCTGGCCGGGACCGTGTTCATGGGTACCTATGTTCTTGTCGCGGGTGAGCTGTTCGGCGGGCCGGGCACGCTGGTCGCGACCGTGGTCGGCCTGGCGGCCGCGGTGGGCGTCGCCGCCGTGCTCGCCCGGGTCGTGCCGCGCCGGCCGGATGACGGCCGGTAGCGGCTGGGTGCCACGTCACACCGCCCGGCGTCACGCGGCGCGGCGGCCGGCCGTCCGAGATGATGTGAACGTGAGCCCTCAGCGGATTCTCGTGGTCGGCGCCGGGCATGTCGGCCTCTACGCGGCGCTGCGGCTCTGCCGCAAGCTGTCGCCGCGCGTGGCGGAGGTCACCGTCGTCGATCCGCAACCACACATGACGTACCAGCCGTTCCTGCCGGAAGCCGCCGCGGGGAACATCTCGCCGCGGCACACCGTGGTGCCGCTGCGCCGGGAACTCAAGCGGTGCAACGTCGTCGCCGGTGAGGTGACCCGCATCGAGCACGCCCGCAAGGTGGCGATCGTGCAGCCGGTCATCGGGCCGTCCCGGGAGGTCGGTTACGACCACGTCATCGTCGCGCCCGGCTCGGTGTCCCGAACCCTGCCGATCCCCGGCCTGCGCGACAACGCGGTCGGCTTCAAGACCATCGGCGAGGCGATCTACCTGCGCAACCACGTCCTGGAGCAGCTCGACATCGCGGCGGCCACCAACGACGAGTTGACCCGGCGGCGGGCGCTGACGTTCGTCTTCGTCGGTGGCGGGTACGCCGGGATCGAGGCCCTGGCCGAGATGGAGGACATGGCGCGGGACGCGCTGCGCTACTACCCGGAACTCCGGCCGGAGGAGATGCACTGGGTGCTGGTCGAGGCCACCCAGCGGATCCTGCCCGAGGTGGACCCGGACATGGGCGCCTACACCGTGCAGCAGCTTCTCAAGCGACGGCTGGACATCCGGCTCGGCACGCTACTCGAGTCCTGTGTGGACGGTGTGGTGAAGCTCTCCGACGGCGACGAGTTCGCCTCCGACACGATCGTGTGGACGGCCGGCGTGAAGCCGCACCCGATGCTCGACCACACGGACCTGCCGCGGGACTCGAAGGGGCGGATCACCTGCCTCGCCACGCTCCAGGTGGTACGGCCGGACGGGTCCATCGTGGACGGTGCGTGGAGCGCCGGCGACTGTGCGGCCGTGCCCGACCTGACCTCGGCGGAGCCCGGTGCGCTCTGCGCGCCGAACGCGCAGCACGCGGTGCGGCAGGCGGTGCGGATGGCGGACAACATCCGCGCCGTGATCCGTGGGCAGCCGCCGGTGCGGTACCGGCACAAGTACGTCGGCTCGGTGGCGAGTCTCGGCCTGTACAAGGGCGTCGCCCAGGTGTACGGCATCAAGGTGCGCGGTGTGGTCGCCTGGTTCATGCACCGGACGTACCACCTCAGCCGGATCCCGTCGCTCAACCGCAAGGTGCGCGTCGTGATCGACTGGACGCTGGCGCTGTTCCTCAAGCGCGAGGTCGTGTCGCTCGGTCAGCTGCACGAGCCGCGGGAGTCGTTCACCGAGGTGACTCCGCGGATCTAGGTCCGGCCTAGACCTTCCAGGTCCACGTGTCGGCGAGCTTGCGACCGGGCCCGAACAGGCCCTCGAGCGCCGTACGCAACTGCTCCTCGCGCGGAGCTCCGGGGGCCAGCGCGACGCACGAGGCATGCCAGAACGCGACGTCGCGGCGGGCCTGGGCGCGCTCCCCGTCCCCGATCGGCGGCACCTGTCCGGTCCGCGCGACCTCCTTGAGCAGGTGCGAGGTCGGCTGCGAGAAGGTACCGACGGAGGCCCGGCGGCCGGCCGCGTACGGGCCGATGAAGAAGCCCTCGGGCAGACCGAACCCGATGGTGGTGGCGACCGCCCAGCGCATCGGGTCGGGCTCCGGTGGGGTCGGCAACGGTACCGGCACGAGCACACCGCCCGGCGAGACGCAGTCCTTCCAGTGGCCCTGGCTGATGAAATCGGGCACCGGCGCCCGGTCGGTGGCCGGCAACGGCTTCGGCGCGATCGGTACCAGCGCGAACGCCACCGCGGCGACCACGACCAGCCGCATGGCGTCCGAGACCGGCGTGCGCACGGCCCGGTCGAGCGCGAGCACCAGCAGGGTCGCGATCAGCGGTACGAGCGCGATCGCGAACCGCATCGGCAGGGCACCGTCGATGACCGGCAGGCCCTCCAGCATTGTGTACGGCCCCTGGTGGGTGGTCCGCTCGCCGTCCACCACGAGCTGCGGGCCCAGGGCGAGCCAGCCCATCACCACCGACGCGAGCAGGATCGCCCAGGTCAGCGGGTTCCGCCAGAGCCACAGCACGCACAGCCCCGCGACGAGCAGCAGCGGCCAACCGAGGAACGTGTTGTACTCCGCCGCTCCGGTCGACAGGGACGCGCTCTCCGCGGAGCCGGCCAGCGAGAGCGGCGAGAACGCCGGGAAGCTGGCCAGGTCGGCGGAGAAGTACGCCGGGCTGAACGGCCCGTTCGGCACCCGCTGCCGGCCGGCGAACTGGACCGTCAGTGGGTAGAGCAGCGCGGTGGTGCCCAGGGCGGTCGCGAGCACGGCCGCGGCGAGGAACCGCGGCGCCATCCGTGCCGCCCGGACCGGGTTGACCAACGCGTACCCGACGACGACCAGCAGCATCGTCAGCGTGGTGAGGAAGAGGACCTCCTCGCCGATGAAGACCTGCAGGGTGACCAGCCCGGCGAGCAGGACGGCCGGCCCCAGCAGCCGGCGCAGCCCGGCATGGTAGTCGGGGTGGTCCGGGTCGGCGGCGCGGGCCATCTTCACCACGCACCAGACCATCGCCGGTACCAGCCACTGCGCGGTCATGTGCAGGTGGGCGTTGGACTGCGAAACCATCGCCGGAGCGAAACCGCACAGCGCCGCGCCGACCGCCCCGGCCGCCCGGTGCGCGCCGAGCGTCCGGGTGAACAGCAGGTACCAGGCGATCGCGGTCACGCCGAGGTTCCCGGCCACGATCAGCGCGAACGTGACCGGCGCGCCGAAGGCCAGCGTCACCGGGGCGAGCAGCACACCGAGCGCGATGATCGAGGTGTTCGCCAGCAGGTTCACCCCGTCCGGGGAGTTGAGCCGGTCGGTCACGAGCTGGAAGTCGCCGAAGAACACCCGCGTGTCGTACGCGATGAACCATTCGTAGAGGATCTGGTCGTCGACGTTGAGCGCGAGCGTGCGGGTGGCCGGATCCGGCCACAGCCCGTGGGTCAGCCAGAACGCCGCGGCCAGGAACAGCAGGCACACCCCGACGTCCGGGGCGGACGGCCGCCGGAGCACCCCGGTGAGCCGGGCCCGTACCGATCGAGCCGGGGGGCGGGCCGGCGTCGTCTCGATGATGTGTTCCTTCTCCGCGGGGGCCGTGCTGGTCACAACCACGGACCTTATCTGGGCCGGGTACGTCGGTGCGCCCTGGAGGCCGGAACGCTACCGTTGAGGCGCCGCCCGGGTGGTGGAATCGGCAGACACGGCCGCCTTAAAAGCGGTTGCCGAGAGGCGTGCGGGTTCGAGTCCCGCCCCGGGCACGCAAAGGCATCCGCACGCGGATCATGAGGCGCCTGAGCAGGATCGTCGGTCTCCGGCCGCGCAGAACGCGGAGATTGTTCGAGTGCGGCCGTGAATGTCGTCGGGAAGGTCCGCCCATCCGCGCGAATTGATGCCCCGCGGACGGCCGCAGCATCGCGTGACCAGCAACCAGCTGGCGGATGGGCGCCCACCATTGCCCAGCCTATGTAACCATGGTTACATAGATGGGGTGGTGGTGTTCGTGTGCGCGCACCGGGTGTTGAAGAGTCGGCTGGCCGCGGCGTTCGTCGCCGGCCCCGGTGGCCGGCACCGACGTCGCCGAGCTGATCGATCGCGACTCGCCGCGACCGCCGCCGAGGACCTCGCGAAGGCGCCGGCCGATGACTAGATCGCCCAAGCCCGGTGAGTGGCTGCTGCTGTCGTACCGGATGCCGCGCGAGCCGTCGACGCCGCGGATCGCGGTGTGGCGGCGGTTGAAGAGCCTCGGTGTGGGGCAGCTGGGCGACGGCCTGGTGGCGTTGCCCGCCGACGCACGCACACGTGAGCAGTTGGAGTGGGTGGCCGACCAGGTCATCGAGGGCGGTGGGCAGGCCATGCTGTGGGTGGCCCGCCCCGCCACGGCGCGGCAGGAGCAGCAGGTCGCCGCCGAGATGGCCGCTGCCCGTGCCGCCGAGTACGCCAAGGTAGCCGCCGAAGCGCAGGCGGCCCTGACCGCGGACGCCGGTGTGCGGGCCAGCACACTGCGCCGGCTCCGCAACGAGTTTCGCCGCATCGCCCGGCGGGACTTCTTCCCACCCACCGACCGCGACGCGGCGCAGGCCGCGATGCGCGCTCTGCAGCAGGTGACCGGGTCGGCACAGACCCAGCAGGAGGCACGGTCGTGAAGTGGGCGACCCGCAGCGGCGTACATATCGACCGGGCCGCATGCGCCTGGCTGATCCGACGCTTCTTGGACCCGGACGCGAAGTTCGAGTTCGTTGCCGACCCGGCCGATGTGCCCGACGGCGTGACCGCGTTCGACATGCGCGGCGCCGACCTGTCCCACCACTCGGACCTGGACGGGACCGAAGACTGCACCTTCGAGACCATCCTGCGCCGGCACGAGCTGACCGATCCGGTGCTGTGGCGGCTGGCACAGATCGTGCACGAGGCCGATTTGGACGACGAACGCTACGACGCACCCGAGGCACCCGGGCTCGACGTCGTCGTCCGGGGACTATCCATGATCTGCGACGACCAGCGGATCCTGGACCTGACCGGCCCCGTGTTCGACGGGCTCTACGAGTACCACCGGCGCGGCATGCTGTCGGGGCGGGAGCCAGCATGATCGGCGATGAGCCCACCCGGACCGTGCCGGACCTGCGGGGCGTGCCGATGAGGGCGTTCCTGTCGTCCTTCCTCGGGCTGGGGACGGGCTTGCGGTGGCCATCCTCTACGCCCACGTCGCTGGCATCGTGCCGCGCTGGCCCTGGTGACCCGTGACCGATACCCGGTGGATCTTCGTGGCGCAGGCGGGGCGGGCGTTCGGGTACGGCCTGGCCGCCGTGCTGCTGGGCAGCACCCTGGCCGCCAGCCGGCTGAACGCCACCCAGGTGGGGCTACTGCTCGCGGCGATCGTGGCCGGCACGGTCGTGGCCAGCCTCGCCGTCGGTGCCGTCGCGGACCGGGCCGGCCGCCGCCGCACCTACCTGGTGCTGTACCTCCTGCTGGGCGGCACCGGCGTGGTGTTCGCGGCCACCAGCCGGTGGCCGGTGCTGGTGGCGGCCGCGCTGGTCGGGGTGCTGTCCACCGAGGTGGTCGAGTCCGGCCCGTTCACCACCGTCGAGCAGGCCATGCTGGCCACCGTCCAACCCGACCTGAGGCCGCTGGTAACCGGGTTCGGCCGGTACGACGCCATCGCCGCGGCGTCGGGCAGCCTCGGTGCCCTGGCCGCGGCGCTGCCTGCCGCGGCCCGCCAGGTACTGCCGGGTGCCCCTGCCGACCGGCGCTACTTCGCCGCGCTGACCGTGGTGGCGCTGCTCGGGGTCCTCGCCACCGTGCGGTTGAGCCCTGCGGTGGAACGCGCGACCGCAGCCAGCGACCCGGCCGTTCCGGCGGCCGCGCGGACGGTACCGGTGGTGTGGCGGCTGGCCGGGCTGTTCGCCGTCGACTCCTTCGCGGGCGGCTTCGTCGTGCAGGCGTTCCTGGTCTACTGGCTGCAGCACCGCTACGGCGCGTCGGCCGCCGTCACCGGGGTGGTCCTGTTCGCCCTCGGCGTGCTGGGAACGCTCAGTTTCCTGGTCGCGCCGCCGCTCGCGCACCGCGTCGGGCTGCTGCCCACCATGGTGTTTACCCACCTGCCGTCCAACCTGCTGCTGGCCGCGGTCGCGTTCGCGCCGAACCTCGCCACAGCGACCGGGCTGCTGCTGGCCCGGGCCGCACTGTCGCAAATGGACGTTCCCACCCGGCAGGCGTACGTGATGGCGCTCGTCCCGGCGGCCCAGCGCACCCGCGCGGCGGCGGTCACCAACACCGCCCGTTACCTGACCCGACCAGCCGGTGCCGCGCTGCTCGGTCCGGCCCAACTGCTCGGTGCCGGGCTGCCGTTCCTGCTCGCCGGAGCCGTCAAGACCGGCTACGACCTTGTCCTGTGGGCCTGGTTCCGGCACGTCCAACTCCCCGAACATGCCGCCGCACCCGATCCGGACCGGCCCGCTCACGCCACCGGAGGCACCCCATGAAGTGGATCACCCGAGCCCGGCCCAAGACCGACCGGATCGCCTGCCCCTGGTTGATCCGCCGGTTCATCGACCCCGACGCCGAGATCGTGTTCGTACCCGCCGACCAGGTCCTGGCCACCGCCGCGGCCGAAGGCGGTCACTCGTTCGACGCCAAGGACGCCACGTACACCCACCGCGGCAACCGGTGCACCTTCGAAGTCCTCATCGACGAGTACCACCTCGACACCGACCCGGCCCTGCTGCGGCTGGCGAGGATCGTGCACGCCGCGGACATCGCCGCCGACCTGCACACCGACCCGCTCGGGCCCGGCCTGCTCGCGATCGGCGAGGGCGGCCTGGCCGTCCAGGACGACGACCACCTTCTGCTGGAGCTCGGCAGCTTCGTCTACGACGCGCTCTACGCATGGTGCCAGCGCCACTCCGAGGCTCAGGCGTAGGTGTGGCCTGCCCGCTCGGGTCGCGCCCAGAAGGCCAGCCGGAGGTAGCCGCGCGAGCACCGGCCCAGCGCGCGGCTGCTCGCCACGTCCAGCCGATCCACGGTCGGACGGCTTCCACGACACGACTCTGGCCGCCGGGTCCAACTTTGATCCAGGTGGCGCCGATCCGCGACCGGACCCCGGTGAACCTGGACCGGGTGCAGATCGCCGTCGCGCGAGGCACGACCCAGCCGTTCACTGGGTCGGCTGGTGCAACCCGTTCTCGTACACGAAGATCACGGCCTGGACCCGGTCGCGCAGATCGAGCTTCATGAGGATCCGCTTGACGTGGGTGCGGACGGTGGACTCCTCGACGACGAGCGCGGCGGCGATCTCCCGGTTGGACAGTCCGCGTGCGATGAGCTGGAGTACCTCCCGCTCGCGTGAGGTCAGTTGCGCCAGCGCGGCGCGGTCGGGTGCGGGGTGGTGTGCCATGCGGTCGATGACGCGGCGGGTGACCGACGGGGACAGCAGCGCGTCGCCGGCGGCGATGGTGTGAACGGCGGCGATCAGGTCCTCGGGTCGGGTGCGTTTGAGCAGGAAGCCGGAGGCGCCGGCGCGCAGGGCGCCGAAGATGTAGTCGTCCTGCTCGAAGGTGGTCAACATCAGGACCTTGGCCGCCGGGACGGTGCGGGTCAGTTCGCGGGTGGCGGCGATGCCGTCCAGGTCGGGCATGCGTACGTCCATGAGCACGACGTCGGGGGCGTGGCGGCGAGCCTGGTCGACGGCCTCGCGCCCGGTGGCCGCCTGGCCGACGATGTCGATGGTGGGGTCGTAGGAGAGCAGTTCGACCAGCCCGGCGCGCATGAGGTGGTCGTCGTCGGCGATGAGCACCCGGGTCACGGGCCGTAGCCGCGATCGGGGATGCGGGCGTGCACGCGGAACGTGCCGTTGACGCGGTCGGCGTCGAGGGTACCGCCGAGCAGGGTGGCGCGCTCGCGCATGCCGATCAGTCCGTGTCCGCCGCCGTTGACGCGGGTCGGGCCGCCGGGACCGGTGGGGTTGGTGACGGTCAGCTCCACCGCCGCGTCGCGGTAGGCGAGGGCGAGGCGGGCGGCGCCGGTGCCGTGGCGAGCCGCGTTGTTCAGTGCCTCCTGCAGGATCCGGTACACGGCCCGATCGGCGGGGCCGGCGAGGGTACGTGCCGTGCCCGACGTCTCGACGGCGATGTCGAGGCCGGCCTCGGCGTGGTGGGCGACCAGGGTGTCGAGGGAGGCGAGGCCGGGCGGGGCCTCGACGGTACCGGTCGCGGGCACATCGCGCAGCGTCCCGACGATCTGGTCGATCTCGGCGGCGGTCTGCCGGGCGAGGTCCTCGATCGCCGCGAGCGCGGAGAGCGAGCGGGCAGGAGCGTGGTGCAGCCGGGCGGCGCCGGCCCGCACGGCGATGACGTTGATCGCGTGGCCGGCTGAGTCGTGCAGGTCGCGGGCGATGCGGGCGCGTTCCTCGGCGAGGGCGAGCTGCCGCTCGCGAGCCGCGTCCCGTTCGGCCCGGTGGGCGCGCTCGCCGAGTTCGGCCAGCTGCTCGCGGCGCAGCCGGGTGCGGTCGCCGGCGAACCAGGCCACCGCCCACGCCAGTCCGGTGTGCAGCAGCTCGATGCCGGGTATGCCGCGCTGCGCTCCGGCAGCCGCGGCCACCACCCCGGCAAACAGCCCGACGACGGTGACGGTGGTGCGCCGCGTCCACGGGTGGTCGCGGTCGCGGCTGGCGGCGAGCAGGTACAGCGCCGCCGCCGGGCCGAGGGCCAGGTCGATCGGGTAGCCCAGGCTCGCCTGTACCGCGGTGACGGCGGCGGTGGCGGCGAACACGCCGAGCGGAAGCCGCCGCCAGCCCACCAGCGGTACGGTCGCGCCGGCCGCGAGCACCACGGCGGCCAGGGTGAGGCCGTGCGACCCGGTTCGGGTGGGGATGACGCCGCCGTGGGACAGCTGGGCCAGCGTGCCGGCGAACGCGACCACGGCGATCGCGGCGTCGATCAGTGGCGCGGTGCCGGACCGGGCCGCGGACAGTCGCTGGGCGGAGGCCGAGGAAGACATGACACCGCGAGGGTAGCCCGCGGGAGCCGGCCGGGAGTCGCCCTGGCGGAGGACCCGCGTGGACTCGATGAGGACGGGCAGGTTCCCCCCGCCGGGCGTTTCGCCCACCCGGCGTCATTCGCCACCCTGATCGCCATGCCTGACCCGCATGACGACGGCCGGGAGTACGAGCGCGAGTCCGCTGGGCCGCCGCGCTGGGTGAAGATCGCCGGGATCGTCCTGGCCGTCGTGGTGTTGCTGGTCATCGTGGCGATGCTCGTCAGTGGCGGCCACAGCCCACGCCGCCACGGTCTGGGGTTCCTGTGTGGACAGTCGACAGTGGAGGTTTCGGGTGATCCAGCTCAGTGACGTGGTCAAGTCCTACGCGTCCGGTGCGGGCGACTTCGTCGCGGTGGACCGCCTGAGCCTGGAGGTGGCGGCCGGCGAGTTCGTCGCGGTGGTCGGCCGTTCGGGCAGCGGCAAGACCACCCTGCTGAATCTGCTGGCCGGCATCGACCGGGCCACCTCCGGGACGGTACGGGTCGCCGACGCCGACCTGGGCCGGCTGTCGGAGTCCGGGCTGGCCGCCTGGCGGGGCCGCAATGTGGGGCTCGTGTTCCAGTTCTTCCAGCTGCTGCCGACGCTGACCGTACTGGAGAACGTGATGCTGCCGATGGACTTCGCCGGCACGTTGCCGTCAAGGCAACGACGGGATCGGGCCCGGCAGCTGCTCGACCGGGTGGGCATAGCCGAGCAGGCCGACAAGCTGCCGGCCACCCTGTCCGGCGGCCAGCAGCAGCGGGCCGCGATCGCCCGGGCGCTGGCGAACGACCCGCCGCTGTTGCTGGCCGACGAGCCGACCGGCAACCTCGACTCGCACACCGCCGACGCCGTGCTGCGGCTGTTCGCCGACCTCAACGGGGACGGCCGCACCATCGTGGTGGTCACCCACGAACGCGACATCCGCGCGATCGTCGGCCGCGAGATCACCCTCTCCGACGGGCGGATCGTCAGCGACGAGACCGCCGGAGCCGTGACGTGAGCGGGCTGCTGGCGGTCAAGCTGCGCCGGGACCTGCGCGCGGTCTGGCCGCGACTGGCGATGATGGTGGCCGCGATAGCGGTCAGCCTGGCCGTGTTCGGTACGGTGCTGTTCGCCTGGAGCACGATCCGCCGCGAGACCGAGCGGGCATACCGGGACACCGGGCCGGCGTCGGCGACGATCCGGTTCGGCCCTCGGGTGGATGCCGAGGAGATGGCGGCGATCGCGGCCGAGGCCCGGCGCCGGCCCGGCATCATCGAGGCCACCGGGCGGACCCAGTTCACCAGCGACGTCGAAGTCGACGGCCAGCCGCGGGACATCCCGCTGCAGGTGTTCGTGGCCGCCCCGGATGACCCGATGCGGATGGCCACCTTCGATGCCGACTGGCCGCCCGCCGCCGGGCAGATTCTGCTGCGGCAGGACACCCTGGCCCTGCTGCAGGTGGCGGTCGGCGACACCATCACCGTCACGACACCGGGTAGCGACCAGACACCCGGCGGCGAGCCCGCGCGGCTGCTGGTGGCCGGCACCGTGTACGACCCCAGCCTGGCCCCCGCCGGGCAGCAGCAGACCGGGCAGGCGTACCTGTCCACCGCTTCGCTGGCCGCCCTGGGCATGCCGGATGTGCTGGACCAGTTGAAGATTCAGGTCGCCGAACCGGGGCAGACGACGCCGAGCCGGGACCGCGACGTCATCGTGGCCGCCGCGGGCGAGGTCGCCCAGTGGCTTCGACGCGACCACGGGCTGGTCATCCAGGAGATCCAGGTACCCACGCCGTACGCGCACCCGCACCAGGGGCAGGCCGACGCACTGCTGGGCGCCCTCGCGGTGGGCGCCGGAGCCGCCCTGCTGCTGGCCACGATCCTGGTCGCGACCATGCTCAACGGCCTGTTCACCCAGCAGATCCCGCAGATCGGCATCATGAAGGCGATCGGCGGCCGGGCCGGGCGCATCGGCCGGCTGTACCTGGCCATGACCGCGCTGGTGGCCGGCGCGGCCACGCTGCTCGCGCTGCCCCCGGCCATCGCGCTCGGCCGGGGCCTCACGCCGAACGTGTTCGGGTTCCTGGGCATCCGGCCGGCCAGCCTCGCCCCCGCCGGGTGGACCTACCTCGTCGTCCTGGCCGCCGGGCTACTGCTTCCGCTGCTGATGGCCCTGGTGCCACTGGTCCGCGCCGCGCGCACCACGGTCCGGGCGGCCATCGACCACCACGGCGCGAGCGCGAACCCGAGAGTGGCCACCCGCCTCCTGGCCGGGCTGGGCCGGCTGTCCACACTGGACCGTGGCCTGCTCATCGCGGCGCGCAACACGGTCCGCCGCCCGGCCCGGTTCGTGCTGTCGGTGGGGCTGCTGGCCACCGCGGGGATGATGTTCGTCACCGGCCTGTCCGCCCGCGACGGTACCCAGGCCGTGGCCGCCGAGGCCAACGCCAAGCTGCGCTGGGACGTCGTCGTGCGGCTGACCGACCCCATCTCCGCCGACACGCTCGTCCCACTGCTGACGACGGTGCCCGGTGTCGCCCGGGTCGAGGGCTGGACCATCGTCCCGGCCGGCGTCGCCGGACCCGGCCAGTTACCCGTCACCCGCACCTACCCCGACCAGGGGCACGGCGGCGTCTCCGTCACCGCCGTCCCCGCCGGCACCACCATGCTGACACCACCGGCGCTGCGCGAGGGTCGCTGGCTGAACCCGGGCGAGACCGGCGCGATCGTGCTCAGCCAGGTCACCCTGGCCAACACCGGCCTCGACGCCCATGCCGGCGACACCGTGCGGCTAACCGTCGACGGGAAGGCCACCACCTGGCGGGTGGCCGGCATCGCCACCGAACGCGGGGAGGGTGGCGGGGCCTACGTCACCGCCGAGGGCCTCGCCAAGGCGCTGGGTCAGCCGCCGTGGTCCAACACGTTGCGTATCGCGACCACCGGCCACGACGAGCCCACCCGCAAGGCGGTCGCCGCCGCGGTCGACGCGGCCGTGACGGGCGCCGGCATCGACGTGCAGTCCGCCGACTCGGCCGGCCGGCAGGAGACATCCACCGGCGGGCACCTCGAACCGATCCTGGTGATCCTGCTCGCCACCGCCGTCCCGATGGGCCTGGTCGGCTGCATCGGGCTGGCCTCCACCATGGGCGCCAACGTGCTGGAACGCACCCGCGAGTTCGGCGTCATGCACGCCATCGGTGCCCGCCCCAGGGCGGTCCGGCGCATCGTCGTGGCCGAGGGTGTCTTCATCGCCCTGGCCAGCTGCCTGGTGGCCGTGCTGCCCGCCCTCGGGCTCACCGCCGCGATGGGCGCGCTGCTGGGCAACCTGTTCTTCAACGCGCCGCTGCCGTACCGGGTCTCGCTGCTCGCCGCCGGCATCTGGACCGCCCTGGTCGTCCTCGGCGCCGTCCTGGCCACCGACGCGGCGGCCACCCGCGCCTCCCGGCTGACCGTCCGCGAGGCGCTCAGCTACATGTAGGGAAACCACCGAGTACCGGATCGCGTTGTCCACCAGGTTCTGCACGGCCTCGCGCGCAATCGTCGGTGTCCAGGGCCACCTCGATCAGCGTGCGGTTGAGCGTCAACGGGGTACGAACCTCATGCGAGTTGGCGACGAACCGCCGTCGCCCGTGGGTGCGGGACGTCGGCAGGGATCAGCGTCGCCGCCACAGGGTGCGGGCGTACAGCAGCAGGTTCTGCTCGATCCACGGCGTAGCAAGGATCGCCAGCGGCCGTGGCTGGCCGTCAGGTCCCTCGTCGACCAGAACCTCTACGTCGTAGTCCCCGATCTTGGCCGGTCGCAACCCGTCCCGGCCGGCGCCGTGCGGATCCTGCCCGACCGGGGTCAGCCGGATCTCGGCCGCGATCACCTGCGAGGTGGCCAGGATCGCCAGTGGCCTGACCGCGCCCTGGGGCGTCACCGCCACGACGGCGGCGACCTCGGCGTCGCCGAGCACGCCCCGCATCAGAGCCATCAGATGCCCGGATTGGCGCAGCCGCTCCCGTAGGTAGGGCCACAGATGCCGTTCATGCTCTTCCAGCCCGATCGCCGAAACGGAACCGCACATCACGCACTCCTCCGGCTGTCGCGCCGCTCCCGTGGCGCGTGAGGCTGAGATCAGGATAGGCCGGGCTGGCCGGCCCGTCCGCGTGCGCCCGCCAGGGCCGGGCGGCGAGGTCGCCTGGACGCCGGTTGATGGCGATGGTGCCGACGCTGTGCAGGTACCCGCATGGCAGAGCACGCACCTGGGCGGTCGGTTGACCGGCGCCGGTCGTGCCCCTCGGGAGCGACTGGTCAGCGGGTTGTTATGTCGTCGTCCGGGGCCGGCGGTGCCGGGCGTCATCCGAACAGCGTGGTTCCGTATTTGGACACGACGGCGAGGGTGAGCGCCAGCAGCCAGATGGTGACGGCGATGGCGTCGAGGTCGGCATCGACCGCGTTCTTCAGGGCCGATTGCATCCGGGGTGGCAGCGGCAGGTTGCCGTCGCGGATGTTGACGTGGGTCAGGGTGGCGAACACCAGCGTGGTGGAGACGGTGACCAGCAGGCACCACGGGCACAGCGCGCCGATGTGGAACATCGACTGGTAGAACAGCCAGTACGCGAAGATCACCCCGATGGTGTAGACGACCTGGGCGGTGAACATGAACCACCGCGGGAAGCGGACCCCGCCGAGGCTGGCCACCGCGACCGTGATCACCACGGGTTCGGCAACCAGACCGAGGAAGGCGTTGGGGAAGCCGAGCAGGCTGGCCTGCCAGGAACTGGCCACGGTGCCGCAGCTGAGCACCGAGTTGATGTTGCAGGACAGGGTCGTCTGGGGGTTGGCGGCCAGCCGGACCGCGTCGATCGACAGCACGAACGAGGCGATCAGGCTCAGGCTCGCCGAGACCAGCATGGTGCCGTAGATCCACGCGTTGGCGTGGCGCAGGCCGCGCACCCGGGTGAGGAGTTCCGCCACTATTGGCCCTTGGCCGCGGTGATCGCGTCGGTCAGCGGGCCGGCGGTGTAGAGGTCGCCCTTGAACACCGTGCCGTTGATCTTCACGGTGGGCGTGCCGGTGATCCCGCTGGCGAACGCGGTCTCGGTGAGCTTGGCGATCCACGGCTCGAAGGTCCGGTCGACGAACGTGTTGATCACGTCCTGCGGGACGCCGGCGCCGTGGGCGACGTTGGCGATCTGGTCGTTGGTGAGGCCGTCGCTGCCCTCGTGTGGCTGCTGGGCGAACAGCGCCTGGGTGAAGGCGAGCACCTTGTCCGGTGCGCGGTCGGCGACGGTGGCGGCGGCGTTGGCGGCGCGGGTGGAGTACCGGGTGCCGTTGGATGTCTTGTCCAGGAACGACAGCGGATAGATCTCCAGCCGTACCGTGCCGTCGGCGACGAGGCGGTTGAGTTGGTCGGCGTTGGCGCGGTCGAACCGGCCGCAGAAGGGGCACATGTAGTCCAGGTAGACCTCGAGCTTGACCGGGGCGGCGGGGTCGCCGACCGGGATCGCCCCGGCTGCGGTGGCACCGGCGGGGGCCACCAGCGTCGTCGGCGCGTCCGCGTCAGTGCGGGATCCGCCGCCGGCCGCGTTGACCAGGGTGATCACGATTGCGACCAGCAGCCCGAGGATGACCACACCGCCGCCGGCGGCGAGGATGCGGGTGCGCTTGGCGCGGCGCCGCGCGGCGGCGCGGGCAACGCGTTGCTGTCGAGCCGTGGTGCGTGCCTGCTTGCCCACCGTGTCCGACCTCTCGTTCGTCCTACAGATGTTGGCACGGCGCACCGTCTGGCCGCGTCGAGGTGCGGCCGGCACGGTCACCGTGCACTCGCCGTCCAGCCTCGGGCCGGCGGTGCCAGCCGGGCCAGGGGCAGAAGGTCCCTCCTGCCGGGCCTTCCGTCCCGAGCCGGCCGGCGGCGTCGCAAGGCCTGCGCCCGGTCTGGCGTCCACCCGGTCGCCGGCGGGTGACCGCGGCGGGTCAGGTACACCGGCGAGGAGCGGGTCTTGACCGCCTGCACGGCGAGCAGGTTGCCGGCCAGCCAGGTGTCGAGCAGTGGCAGCAGGCGCCGTGCTGGGGTAGCAGGCACCGGCGCGTGGGCCGCCGGGTCGCGGGCGGTGGCCATCGTGGTTCAGTCGACCTGGACGGTGCCGCGGGCGCCGCGTTCGGCGTCGACCATGGCGTGGCTGACGAACGGGTAGTGGCCGGGTTCGCGGAACACGGTCTCGACGAAGCCGCCCCCGGCCGGGGGTAGGTCGAGCACCTGCGCGCCGCCGGGGTCGACGGGCCGTAGCTGCCACTGGCCTTCGCGGTAGACGGTGTCGAACTGGGCGCCGACGATGTGGAAGGCGCTGGACCGGTTGGGTCCGGCGTTGAGCAGCCAGACGCGGACCCGTTGCCCGGCCTGCGCGGTCAGCGGCCGGTGGGCGTACTGGGCGGCGTAGCCGTTGTAGACGACGGCGTCGGGGCGTTCGGCTTGCATCTTGGCCAGGTCGCCGGGTTCGCCGTCGGCGCCGAGATAGAGCTCGGACTGCACGAGGACGTACTCGCGGTCGACGGCGGGCAGGTCGGGCGGGTCGATGATGACCGCGCCGTACATGCCGTTGCCGATGTGGTGCAGCATCGGCATGGTCGAGCAGTGGTACATCCAGATGCCGGCCTTGGTGGCGGTGAACCGGTAGGCCAGCGACTGGCCGGGGTCGATCGGGCGCATCGGCCGGTCGGGGGCCAGTGCGCCGGCGTGGAAGTCGATGCCGTGGTCGAGGCTGCCGTCGTTGACCAGGGTGATCTCGAAGGTGTCGCCGACCCGGCCGCGCAGGACCGGGCCGGGGGCGGTGCCGTTGAAGGTCCAGAGGGTCTGCCGGACGCCGGGGGCGACCTCACGCACCACCTCCTGGACGCGTAGGTCGAGCCGATGGACCCGGCCGGTCGCGGTGGCCGGTGCGGTGGCGTCGCGGGCGGTGAAGCCCGGGCCGGGGTCGGCCATGGCGTCGATGCGGGGCGTGGCCGGGGCCGGCGTGCCGCCGTGGTCGTGGGCGGTTGCGGTTGTACCCGTGGTGGTGATGGTCAGGGTCATGCCGGCCTGCCGGTGCCCGGGCAGCGAGCACCAACCGTCGACGGTGCGGCCGATGATGCCGGCGTCGAGGCGGGCGGTGCCGGCTCGGCCGACGGGTGGGGTCTTCGCCCCGGTGGCCAGGACGAGGTCGTGGCGGCGCGCGTCGCGGTTGGTCAGCTCGATGATCAACCGGTCGCCGGCCGGGACGGCGATGCGGTCGGGGTGGAAGCGCATCCCGTCGGCAGTGACCGCCACGGTGGTGGTGTGCCCGGTCGGCGCGACCCCGGCGGCTGCCGAGGTGGGTGTGGTGCCGGTTGCCGGGCCGCGACCGGCGGCCACGCCGACCAGCACGGCGAGCAGGACCAGTGCGATGCCGGCCGCGATACCGCCGAGCGGGTGCACCGGCGCGGCGAGCGCCGGATCCGGTGATCGGGTGGTGGGGGGTTCGGGCACCGGTTGCCTCCGGGTGACGAGCAGGACGCGGGCGGCCGGGACGAGGAACTGCAGGAGCGCGGCGAGCACCAGCAGCGAGGTGGTGATCCGCACGTACGGTTCGGTTGGCAGGACGAACACGGCCAGGGCGGTGTTGGCCATGACCACCCGCTGCGGCCCGTGCCGCTCCAGCACGGCGGTCCGCCGGCGGACCTGGTCGGGGCCGCCGCCCAGGGTCATCGGCAGCAGGTAGGCCAGCGCGCCGATGAGCGTCTGCGCGACGAAGCCGGCCAGCAACGGTACGAGAACCGCGCCGAACCGGTCGGCTGCCGCGGCCGGGTCGGCGGCGGACAGCAGGGTCCAGCCGTCGACGGCGAGCGCCACGAGCAGCCACCCGCCGGCGGCGGCGAGCGACCAGGTGGTGAACGACGCGGGCGGTTTGCGCCAGGCGACGCGCAGTGCCGGCCGGAAAGTGATCAAGACGGCCGTGCCGAGCAGAGCCAGCCCGCCGCCGGCCAACGGCGGCCACCAGACCAGCACACCGATCGCGAGCAGCGCCAGCCCGGTGACCGCGGCGGGCAATGCCCTCCGGGCCGCGGCGGTGGCCCCCTCGGCCATGCGGGTACGCAGCACGGTAGGCCAGAAGGTGAGCAGCGTGCCGACGATGGTCAGCGTGATCCAGCCGAGCAGGTTGACGTGGGCGTGGAAGAGCAGCAGCCGCGGCCGGGTCCCGTCGTCGACCACCAGCATCCAGGCGCCGACCGGAATCCCGGCCAGCAGCGCGGCCGATGCGGCCAGGTAGTAGTGCACGGTGACCGCGAACCGGGCCGGCAACGCCGCCCGCAGCCGCCCGGCCAGCCAGGCCAGGTGTGCGGCAACCGCGGCGAACACCGCGCCGGCTCCGGCCACGCCGAGCCAGGGCAGGCCGGTGGTGCCGCCGGCCAGTACACCGGCGACGCCGAGGTTGAGCACGCCCAGCCGGGTCGCCTCGGCCCGCCGGCTCGTCGGCGCCGGCAGCCGCAGCACCGCGGCGGTGAAGTGTGCGCTCCACACGACGATCGCGTTGGTGGCCGCGCCCAGCAGCAGCAGGTGCACGGCCAGCCACCGCCATGACGGCAGGAACGGGTGGGCGAACCCGACGACCACCACCGCCGCGAGATAGCCCAGCGGCAGCAGCGCCGCGCGGCGGTGCCAGCCGGCCCGGCCGGTCCCCGACCCACTCGGGGCGGGCGCGTGAGGCGGCGTCGCGACGCTCATGGCCGCACCGCCGCCGCCGTCGCCGTTCGCCCGGTCGCGTCGTCCGCCGCCCGCGCCGGCGGGACGGCACCGTCACGTGCGGGTTGCGGGCCGGGCCGGCCGGCGCGCAGCGCGAGGACCGCAGCACAGCCGGCGAAGCCGAGCACCGCGGCCACGTTAGCCACCCCCGACCAGCGCCACACCATGGCCACCGCGAGCCCGTCTCCGAGGACCAGCCGCGCCAGCAGCGAGGCGTGCAGCAGGGCCAGCGGACCGTACAGCACCCGGTGGTAGGGCAGTGGCCGGCGCAGCACGGCAGGCAGGATCACCGGCGCGTGCACGAAGATCATCGACATGGTGAAGCCCAGGAACACCGCGTGCAGGGTGGCGTCGTAGCGGGGGCCGGCCATGGTCAGGCCGGCACCGGCCCACAGCAGCCCGGCCACCGCGAGCCAGAGGTACCCGGCCAGCAGGCCGACTGCGATGTAGCGGGGCAGCCCGACTGCCCGCACGGTCCGGCGGGCCACGTCGGAGACGACCAGCCAGGCCACCACGGCCAGCAGCCCGGCGCCGAACAGGTGATACCCGGCGCCCGGCCACAGCGTGGCCGCGGCCGCCCCTGCGAACAGGACGCCGACCGCGGCGAGGAACCAGCGCTCGGCCGCGGCGGCGACGGCGACGCGGGCGAGTTCCAGTCGCTCCCCGGCGATGGTGGCCACCACGAAACCGGTCAGCCAGGGCACGGTCTCGGCCACCGGGAAGCCGGCCAGCCACAGCAGCACGGCCGCGTACCAGGCGAAAGCGCCGGCCGCCTGGGCCAGCAGCGCCGGGCCGGGCCGGCGGCGCCACAGCGCCCGGTACACGGCCAGCAGCAGCACCGCGGCGGTGGCCAGCAGCATCTTGCCCGCCAGACCCGGCCCGGTGAACACGAGCACCAGCGCGCCCATCGCGGCGAAGGCCGGGGCCAGCAACGCCCACCGGGCCCGCGCCGCGACCGCCCGCTCCAGGGCCACCAGCGTGCCGACGAAGCCGAGCACCGTGCCCGGCCCGTGCACCTCGGCCAGCGCCGGGCGAAGACTGGGCAGCGGCGCACCGAGCAGCAGCAGCCCGGTGTACAGGCCGGCGAGCGCCGCGACCCCGCCGCCGGCCAGCAGCGGCAGCCGCATTCCCAGCGGCGTCGCCGGTGCCGGACCGGTCATGGCGTGGCCGCCCGCGGTGGGGTCGCGGCGCCCAGGTGGACCACGCACGCGGTCGGCGCCCCGAACGGCTCGAGCACCGCGTCCCGCCGGTCGCCGACCGCGGCGAGCACACCGCGGATCATCCCGGCGTGCAGGCGGCACATGGTCTCGGCGTCGCTGGCGACCAGCTCGAGGAACGGGCAGGTGTGCAGGTGCACCCGCGCCCCCGCCGGCCCGGTCACGTCGCCGGCCCGGTCGTCGCCGGCCGGTTCGTCGCCGGCCGGGTCGTCGTCGTCGGCATGGTCGCCGACCAGCCGCGGGGCAAAGCCGAGCCCGTCGAGCACCCGCAGCAACGCTTCGACGGAGTCGGTGCCGGGCGCGGTGTCGGCGGCCAGGCGGCGGCCCCAGCCCTGCCCGACGCGCCCGGCCGTGGCCGGGTCACCGTCGCCGAGGTGCTGCAGCAGGGCCGCGGCCAGCGCCCGGTACGGCGCCGGCGCCGGCGCCGGTGCGGCGGCCCGGTACCGCCAGGCCGGCCGGCCCGGCGTACCGCCGCTGGCCCGGTTCCGGACCAGCAGCCCGGCCCTGGCCAGCCGGTCGAGGTGCGCGCGCACCGTCGACGGGTGCAGCCCGGTCGCGGCGGCCACCTCGTCGGTGGTCAACCCGGCCGTGGCCGCCCGCACCAGCCGCAGGATTGCCACCCGGCTGGCCGAGGCGAGGGCCCGGTGCCGGGGCGTGTCGACCGTCTCACCCGCCGGCCCTGTCCGCGGAGTTTCCACGGTGTCTAAGGTTATAACGTCAAACGACGTTAAAACATGGTGGAGGGTTCCATGTCACATCCCGACCACGCCGCCGACCAGCGCGCCGCCGACGCGGTGATGGCTCACCACGCCCAGCTCGCCGACGCCCTCACCACACGCACGCAGCGACTGCTGGACGCCGTCGAACACGGTGACCAGGCCGCCGTCCGGACCGCCAGGTTGGACCTGCTCGGCTGGCTGCGCGACGACCTGGTGCCACACGCCCTCGCCGAGGAACGCACGCTCTACCCGGCCGCCGCCGCCCGGCCGGGCGGTGCCCTGCTCGTCGACGGCATGCTCGACGAGCACCGTGCCATCACCGCGCTGGTCGCCGAACTGGACGGCGCGGGCGACGCGCCGGTGCGCGCCGCCGCCGCCGGCCGGGCCCTGGCCGCGGTGTTCGCCACCCACCTGGCCAAGGAGAACACCCTGGTGCTGCCGCTGCTGGTCGCCGCCGACGAGGTGTCGTTGGCCGGCCTGCTCGACGGCATGCACGCCCTGCTCGGCGACCACGACCAGGACCACGGCAAGGACCGCGAGTTCGGCCAGGCCGATGCCGAGGACCCGGCCACCGGATGCGGCTGCGGCGGCTGCGGTTGCGGCGGCGACCCGGGCCGGGCCGACGCTGCAGCGTCGGTGTTGAGCCTCGACCCCGGCTTGGACGTGGGCCGCCGCGCAACTGGAGCATGATGTCGCCACCGGGTAGGCGGCGGGTCGTCCGCGGGCGGGGTCAGCCCCAGGTCGCGCCCATCGCGAGGAACACCAGGCCGATCGTGCCGAACAGGCCGCCCAGCGCGGTCACCAGGGTGGTCAGCTGCCATGCCTGGTAGGCGCCGAGCAGCGAGCCGCGTAGGGTCTGGCCCACGAAGGCGGTCTCCCGCAGCCGGGTCAGCCGTTCGTCGGTGAGACCGGTGACCTGCCACTCGGCGGCGATCTGCGCGTAGGTGCGCCCCGCCGTGGCGCGGGTCAGGTGGGTGGCGATCAGGTCGGAGAATGCCCGGGCCTGCCCGCCGGTGGTGACCGACGACCCGGCGTGTTGAGCCAGTGCCGGTGGTAGGTCGTCGGCGGGCGGGAAGACGATCTGCTGGTCGGACAGCTCTCGGCGGATCTGGTTCCGGCCGGCGCGGCCGCGCAGGAACAGGGCGGTCCCGGCGGCGAGCAGCACGACTCCGGCGGTGAACAGCAGAACGGGGGTCATGGGGTCGAGCCTGCGGGCCGTGGCGCTGGCCGGTGCAGGGCTGAACGTCCCGAGAACCACGCGGTCGAAGGTCCTCCTGCACCTGCGGCGGCTCGGCCAGCAGGGCGAGCCAGCGGCGCACGACCACCTCGACGAACCGGTCCGGCTCGTCGAGATCTGGTGGGAGGCGATCGCCTCGCATACGAACTCCACCAGATCCGCCCGCCGGCCGGGGCGCGCACCGGCCCCGAAGGTGCAGCCCGATCACGCCGTCACCTTCTGCCGCTGAGACAGAGTCCACCGGCCCGCCGGCGAGGGGTCGAACGGCCCGTGCCCCGTCGGGGTCGGCCCGTCACGCTTGGTCGGTGGCGGTGCGTGACCTGTACCCGGGCTACTTCGCGCTGGTCATGGCGACCGGCATCTGCTCCACCGCACTGGGCGAGGTCGGTCAGCCGACCGCTTCCGCGGTGCTGCTCGGCGTCGCCGCCGTCGCCCTGGTGGTGCTGGGCGGCGCGCTCGGCTGGCGGCTGGCCCGCTACCCCCGCCGGGTCCTCGACGACCTGAGCGCGCCGGACCGGGCCTTCGCGTTCTTCACCATCGTGGCCGCCTGCAACGTCCTCGGCGTGCGGCTGGCCGCCGACGGGCACCGCCCGGCCGCCATCGCCCTCGCCGCGGCCGGCGGCCTGGTCTGGCTCGCGCTGACCTACACCATCCCGGTGCGGCTCATCCTCGGCCCCCGCCGGCAGCCGGTGCTGGCCGGGGTGAACGGCACCTGGTTCATCTGGGTGGTCGGCACCCAGTCGCTCGCGGTCACCGCCGCGGTGCTCGACCGGCCGGCCGGCGGCCACGCCCGGTGGACCGCGCTGTCCGCCGTGCTGATGTGGTCTGTCGGCGTCGTGCTCTACCTGGTCGTGGCCACCCTGGTGTTGACCCGGCTGCTGCTGCTCGAGGTGCGGCCCGACGACCTTACCCCGCCGTACTGGGTCACCATGGGCGCCACCGCGATCACCGTGCTGGCATCGGCGCGGATCCTGGCCATGGCGCCAGCCCCGGCGCTCACCGCCACCCGGGCGGTCGTCGCCGGCCTGGGCACGGTGCTGTGGGCGTTCGGTACCTGGCTGATCCCACTGCTGGTGGCGTTCGGGCTGTGGCGGCACGTGGTGCACCGGGTCCGGCTGGGGTACCTGCCGGCGCTGTGGAGCATCGTCTTCCCGCTGGGGATGTACGCCGTCGCGAGCATGCAGCTGGGCGCGGTGGCCAGGCTGCCCATCGTCGAGGCGATCGGGCGGGCCTGGACCTGGCTGGCCGTGGCCGTGTGGGTGGTGGTGTTCGCGGCGATGTTCCGGCACCTGGCCGGTTCGGCGTGGCGCCGCACCCGTCTCACACCGTCCACCGCGGACACCAGCCACGTCCTGGCGACGTCACCGGCCGATGGTCCCGCCCGCCGGTGACCTTCGACCGTGCCCCGCCGCGACCGGCGCTGTACCCGAACCTGGTCGAAGTGTTCGGCGCCGACTACGTCGACAAAGCTGCTCGGCGACCACGTCGACGCCATCCTCGACACCCGCCGGCGCGCCGCCCTGGCCGCCAACGTCGACCTGCTCACCTGGGCCGGCGGCATCACCCGGCGTCGCGCCGGGCCTGCTGTTCAGCCGGCCCGACCCCCCGGTTCAAGGCGGTCGGTCGCCTGCCAACCTGTCCGAGGGCGCTCTGCTGTAGACGGGTTCCGGGCACGCGTCGGTGCCTTGTGACGACAGCGACAAAAGGGGCCCGATGGCCTGTCCGCAGGGGCGGTGCGGCACTGGCTGGCGCCCGGCGCGGCCGCGAGGGTGGCATCGCAGCGACGTTCGACTTGCCTGTGGAGGACTGCAATGGGCCATGTCCATGGATCTTTCAAACCACAGCTTCACATCGATGGCCAGGTCGCCGCCGAAACGGTGGAGTATGCCGTGGCGAAGGTGGAGACGGCGTTGCACCACGCTCCGTCGCCGGTACTGCGCGTGCGGCTGTGCCTGCGACAGGTCGCCTGCACGGCGGCGGCCGAGCGCGGGCAGGCGCGCGTCGACGTCGATCTCAACGGTGCATATGTCGGCGCCCATGCCGCCGGTACCACGATGCGTGAAGCGGTGGACCGGATGCAGGACAGGCTCCGAGCGTGTTTGGCCCGCCGCTGATCGCGCGATCGTGCGGCCAGCCGCCGGCAGACCAAGCTGACGGGACCACCGGCCCTACCCACCGTCCCGCGACGGTGATGGGCTGGCGACGGGCCACTACGCCCAGCGGCTCTGGGGAAGGACGGTGCGCCATGGCCGAACCTCGCGTCCACGACCGAGCAGCCCGTAGCCAGGGACAGGGCGCCCTGACCGACGAGGACCTCACCGCCTGCGTCCGGGCCGCCATCGCCGCACCGTCCATTCACAACAGCCAGCCGTGGCGGTTCCGCATCCGCGGCGGCGGCATCGACGTGTTCGCCGACTGGGACCGTCGACTGGAGGTCATCGACCCCTCCGGCCGGGAGCTGCTCATCAGTGTCGGGGCCGCGGTGTTCAACCTGCGGCTGGCGATGCGCCAGCGGGGCCGGGTACCGACGCTTCGGCTCCGGCCCGAACCGGACGCCGCTGCTGTGACTGGCGTTTCCGGCCGCAAGCTCCCGGATCTGGTCAGCCGCGTCGTGCCCGGACCACCCGCCTCACCGGACGCGGCGCTGGACGCGCTGGCAGATGCCATCCCCCGACGGCACACCAACCGGCGGCCGTTCGCGCGGGTGGTGATCCCCGCCGCGGTGCTCGAGGACCTGGCCGCCGCCGCCCGGATGGAGCATGCCGCCCTCAGCGTCGCCAACCCGGTGGGGCGGGGCGCGATCCTCAGCCTGGTGCGCACCGCCGACCAACGGCTGCGCGCCCGGGGCGTCTACCGCGCCGAGCTGACCGAATGGACGGTGCCGACACACGGCCGCCGCGACGGCGTACCGCCGCAGGCGTTCGGGCCATGGGACGCGATGGAAAGGTTGCCCCTGCGGGACTTCGGCCTGACCCAGCCACAGCTGCACCGCGCCGGCGAGCGGTTCGAGCCGTACCCGACGCTGGTCGTGCTCTCCACCGATGGTGATACCGCCGAGCAGTGGTTGCGCACCGGCCAGGCGCTGCAACGCGTGCTGCTGACCGCCACCGTCCACGGCCTGGCCGCGACGCCGATGAGTCAGCCGCTGGAGATCCCGTCGCTGCGGGCGTTGGTCACCGACACCATCGCCGGTCGGTGGGCGCAGGTGATCCTGCGGCTGGGCTACGCGGAGCCGACCACGCCCACGCCGCGCAGAGACCTCGCGGAGGTACTGCTGCCGGTGCCCCCTCCCTGATCGAGATTTCTCATGGTGAGGAGGTCTGCCGCCGAGGCGAGCGAGCAACGCCCGCCGCCGCCCGAACCATGGTGCTCTGCGCCGCGCTCGCAATCGACCGGGACAGACGCGGGACACCACAGATCAGGATCAATGCGGTACCCGAGCCGGATCGTCAGTCGCCGGTGAGTTCCATGAGCTGGTCGGCGGCGGTGGTGTTGCCCTTGTCGGCGAGGCGTCGCAGTTCGTCCATGTCGCCGTGTTCGGTGGCGAGTTCGATCAGCTGGTCGGCGGCGGTGGTGTTGCCCTTGTCGGCGAGGCGTCGCAGTTCGTCCATGTCGCCGCGTTCGGTGGCGAGTTCGATCAGCTGGTCGACGGCAGCCCGGTCGCCGTTCTCGGCCCGTTCCCGCAGGACGGACAGATCAGAGTCGGTCATGGTGGACAACCTCCCCAATGGTGTCGGCCCCGGGCTGGCCAGCCCGCGGCCTCGCGTGTCCCGTAGGGAGTCTCCCAGAGATCGACGCTACCCCAACTCTCAGCTCGTCTGGTGCCAGGCCTGCACGATGCGTAGCCGGCCAGCGGTGTGCAGGACCGCGCCGCGGTACAGTCGCCCGCCGACCTGGATCATGCCGACGATGGCCAGGGCCATGAGGACGACCGCCACGGCCATCTGCCAGGCCGGGACGTCGGTGAGGCCGGCGCGCAGCGGCATGAACATGGGCGCGGTGGGCGGAAACAGCGAGCCCAGGGTGACCCACCACGCGGTGGGATTCCCGATCGCGCTGAAGGCGCCGAAGTAGGCGAGCAGCATGACCGTGGTCAACGGGGCCGTGGCCGTCTGCGCATCCTCGGTGCGCGAGGCGAGGGAGCCCATGGCGCCGTACAGGACGCTGTAGAAGCCGTACCCGAGCACGAACCACAGGACGACGATCGCGATCAGGGGCAGGGTTCCCGAGGGCAGGTTCGGCGGTTTGACGATCTGCAGCGTGGCGGCCGCCACGGCGGCGAGGGCGAGGAACTGACCGATGCCGAGCAGGCCGATGCCCAGGACCTTGCCGGCCCAGCAGATCGGCCGGGCGTACGCGGGCCAGCAGGACCTCCACGACCCGGCTGGCCTTCTCCTCGACCACACCGGTGAGGACGTATGCGCCGAAGAAATTGAGGGCAACGAAGAGCAGGATCATGCCGAGCAACGCGATCAGGGTCTGCGGTCCGCGATCGGGCTGGGGGTCGAGCCGCGTGATGGTCGGCGTAGCCGGGGCGAGCAGGCCGGCGAGCTGATCCGGGGTCAGGCCGGACGCCTGCGCGCGTGCGGTGATCGCGACCTGGGCCACGGCGGCGTCCAGTACCGGTGCCAGCCGACTGTCCTCCGCGTTCCGCCAGACGATCTCGCCCGCCGAGATCGCCGCCTGGGCGTCGCCCGTCTCCACGAGTGCCACGCCGGCGGTCCGGTCGGGTACCTCACGGGCTACGACGGTGATCCTGGCCGCCGCGGCCTGCGTGGCCACCGCCGCCGTCAGCGGCCCGCCGCGCGACACGAGCACGTCCCGAATCCCGATCGGGTGGGCACGCGTGGAGGATGCGCCGGGATCGGGCCGCAGCGGTGCCGTCAGATCGGGTTTCTGGAGATGGTCGCCAGCTCGGCGTCGTCTCTGGTGGACCTCTCACCATCGCCGGTACGGGACAGCCGGCTCGGCCACCAGATCGACCGGCCGATGTCGTACGCCAGCGCAGGGACGAGCAGCGAGCGGACCACGACCGTGTCGAGCAGCACCCCGACCGCGACCGCGACGCCCAGCTCGATGAGCACGACCAGCGGTAGCACCGCGAGTGCGGAGAAGGTCGCCGCCAGGACGACACCGGCCGACGTGATGACGCCGCCGGTGACCACGAGCCCGCGCAGCACACCCGCGCGGGACCCGTGCCGGGTGGCCTCCTCGCGTACCCGGCTCATCAGGAAGATGTTGTAGTCGATGCCGAGCGCGACGAGGAAGACGAACGCGAACAACGGGAACGACGGATCCGAGCCGGCGAACCCGAAGACGTACGTGAACAGCAGGGCGCACAGACCGAGCGTGGCGGCGAAGGAGAGCACCACGGTCGCGATCAGCAGCACCGGTGCCACGAGCGTGCGCAGCAGCAGCGCCAGGATGACCGCGATGACCAGCAGCACGACCGGGATGATGACGTTCCGGTCGCGCTCGGACGCGGTACCTGTGTCGAGATTGACCGCGGCGAAGCCGCCGACCAGGGCCTCGGCGCCGGGCACCGCGTGGGCCGCGGAGCGGATCCGGCTGACCGTCTCCTCGGCGCCGGCGCTGTCCACGGGATCGGAGAGGGTCGCCTGGGCCTGCGCCCAGCCGTCGACGACCTTCGGCTGCGCCGGGTTGGTCGGATCGGCGGGCACGATCCGGACCTCGGTGACCCCGTCCACCGCGCCGACGGCGGCCACGACGGCCGGCACCGTTCCGGCGCGGGCGAAGACGAGCGCCGGACTGCCGGTACCGGCCGGATAGTGCTCGGCGAGCACGTCCTGGCCGACCACGGAGTCCGGACGGCTGGTGAACACGTCGGCCTGGCTCAGCCCGGACGTGTCCAGCTTGGACAGTCCAAACGCGAGCGCGGTCAGCGCCAGTGCCGTCGCGATCCAGGTCGTCCGGGCGCGCCCGCCGACCAGAGCGGCAACCCGGCGCCAGAGCCGGCTCGCGGGCAGCGGCGCGCCGGCCCGGGGTACCCGTGGCCAGAACGCCCACCGGCCACCGAGGAGCAGCAGGGCCGGCAGCAGCGTGAGCATCACGACCAGGGTCACGCCGATGCCGACCGCGGCGACCGGCCCGAGCGCCTGGTTCGAGTTCAGCCCGGACAGCAGCAGGCAGAGCAGGCTCGCGATGACCGTCCCCGAGGACGCGATGATCGCCGGGGCGGCGCCGCGCAACGCCGCGCCTATCGCGGTCGCCGGGCGCTCGTGGCGGTGCAGCTCCTCGCGATAGCGGGCGATGAGCAGCAGCGCGTAGTCCGTACCCGCGCCGAAGACGAGGACCGTCAGGATGCCCTGGGCCTGCCCGTTGAGGTCGATCACGCCGTACTTGGCGAGCTGGTAGACGGCGGCGCCCGCGCCGGCGTACGCGATGCCCGCGCTGATGACCGGGATCAGCCACAGGATCGGGCTGCGGTACACCAGCAGCAGGATCAGCACGACCACGGCGGCCGTGACCAGCAGGAGCGTACCGTCGATGGTCTTGAAGACCGCGATCAGGTCGGCCAGCAGACCGGCCGGGCCGGTCACGTGGACGGTCAACCCGTCGCGGCTCGGGGCGGCGGCGCGCACCCGCTCCACGACCGCGTCCACGTCCCCGGCGGCCGCGGTGCTGTCGATCGGTACCACCAGCTCGAGCGCCTGGCCGTCCTGGCTCGGCACGGGCGGCGGCAGGGGTGCGGCGACCCCTTCGATCGCCGAGAACGCCTGCGCGTCGGCGCCCACCCGGGCACTGTCCGCCGGAGTCAGGCCGCTGCGCCGCTCGTACACGACCACGGCGGGTACCGTCTGCCGCTCACTGAACCTGGTCGCCAGCTGCTGCGCCCGGGTCGCCTCGGCATCGGCCGGCAGGAACGCGGCGTTGTCGTTCTTGGCGACCTCGCTGAGGCTTCCGGACAGCGGCCCGGCCCAGGCGCCGAAGCCCAGCCAGGCGACCACCACGAGGGCGGCCAACACGGTGAATCGACGCACGCGCGGTTTCCTTTCACCCCGGGCACAGAGTCCTCGGTGTCGAACCTACCTGCCGGCGCTGCACGGCGACGTGCGACGCCGGTCGAGTCGCTGACCGCCGGGCGTTGCACGAGCGCCTCGGAGCGCATCGAGCCGTCCCGGACGTACCGTTGGGTCGTCGGCGCGAGCTTCCGCAGCTGTCGGGCCGCATCGTTCGACGGCGACCGAAACGACCGACGGACAGCGTGCGCGGCCCGGGAATGTCCGGCTCCACCGGCGCGCCCCGCAGGACCGCCGCCGCGGACCCGCGTGGATCTTCCCGGGGTTCGCGACAGGCAGCTACCCTGGAAGTCACAATCGCGCCATCCCCCAACGAGGAAGGCACCACCGGTGAAGACCTCCAATCCCGTGCTCAGCCGGCTCGGCGAGGCGGCCGCGCAGGAGCGCCGTGCCGGCTACTCGCCTGGCTACGCTCCGTATCCGACGGATGCGGGCCAGCCTTACCCGACCACCGGGTACCCGACCGCTCCGCCGACCGTCCGCCCGATGACCCTGGACGACGTCGTCGTCCGGACCGTCGGGCTGCTCGCCCTGACCGGCCTGTCCGGGGCCATCGCCTGGATGCTCGTGCCGCTGGAGTCCGCCGGGCCACCGCTGTTCGGCGCGGCGATCGTCGGCCTGATCCTCGGCCTCGTGATCGCGTTCGCCCGGGTCACGAACCCGTGGGTGATCGGCGCGTACGCCGTGATCGAGGGCGTGTTCGTCGGGCTGCTCAGCAAGTTCTTCGAGACCGCGTTCGAGGGCATCGTCCTGCAGGCGGCCGTCGGCACGTTCGGCGTCTTCTTCCTGATGGCGATGCTCTACAAGGCGAGGGTCATCCGGGCCACGCCGAAGTTCGTGCGAGGTGTCATCGGGGCGTTGCTGGGCGTCATGGCGATCATTCTGGTCAACCTCGTGCTGAGCCTGTTCGGCATCAACACGCACCTGCGGGACGGCAGCCCGCTCGCGATCGTCTTCAGCCTGGTCGTGATCGTCATCGCGGCGCTGACCTTCATCCTCGACTTCGCCCAGATCGAGGAGGGCGTCCGGTACGGGCTGCCGCAGAGGTACGCGTGGGCGTGCGCGTTCGGCATCCTGGTCGGGCTGATCTGGCTGTACATCGAGATCCTGCGGCTGCTCAGTTATCTGCGGGGCGACTGACCTCTCCTGGCGGCGGCGCCTCCCCGGGCTTCCGGGGACGGCGCCGCCGTGCTGTGGGTACGCCGATCAAGTGCAGTCAACTGGCTCGTCTGGTACTGGCAGATCCCGCGACTGATCGGCTACCTGCGCCGGTAGTCTGCGCTCCCGTGAGCGAGTTGCGGCGTGAGGTCGAGCTGTTGATCAGGCGGGTCGGCCACTGGGGACCGCCGCGCTGGGTGGCACCGGCCGCGTCGGGTGCCGGCTCACGGGCCGAGGTGGTACACCGGCTCGTACAGCGCCTCGCCGACCGGTGCGCGGACGTCGAGGGCCGGCCGCGCCGCCGGGTACCGCGGTTGGACAACGACCTCGCGCTGGTCGACCAACTCCGGGTGCTGACCGCGGATCTCGAGGCGGTGGCGGACGAGACGGTACTGGCGGCCGCCGCGGCGGACACCTCCGAGACCCGCACGGCCCTCTGAGGACAAACTGCGGGGAGTTTGTTGCTACGGGCTCGCCCATAGCAACAAACTCCCCGCAGTTTGTGCGGAGGGGGTCAGCGCAGCCGCTCGACCACCATCGCCATGCCCTGGCCGCCACCGACGCACATCGTCTCCAGGCCGATCGTCCGGTCGTGCCAGTCGAGCGCGTTGAGCAGCGTGCCGGTGATGCGGGCGCCGGACATGCCGAACGGGTGGCCGACCGCGATCGCGCCGCCCATCACGTTCAGCTTCTCGATCGGGATATCCAGATCGCGGTACGACGGGATGACCTGTGCCGCGAACGCCTCGTTGATCTCCACGAGGTCCACATCGGACATGGTCATCCCCGCCCGGTGCAGCGCCTGCCGCGACGCCTCGACCGGGCCGAGGCCCATGATCTCCGGGGACAGCGCGGTCACGCCGGTCGAGACGATCCGGGCCAGCGGCTGGATGCCCAGCTCGCGCGCCCTGGTGTCGCTCATGACCACCACCGCGGCGGCGCCGTCGTTGAGCGGGCAACAGTTGCCGGCGGTGATCCGCCCGTCCGGCCGGAACACCGGCTTCAGCCCGGCCACGCCCTCCATCGTCACGCCCGGGCGGGGCCCGTCGTCCTGCGACACCACCGTGCCGTCCGGCACCGTGACCGGGGTGATCTCGCGGGCCCAGAAGCCGTCCACGATCGCCTTCTCCGCGAGGTTCTGGGACCGTACCCCGAACGCGTCCATGTCCTCGCGGGTGACGCCCTTGGCCTGAGCCAAGTTCTCGGCGGTCTGGCCCATCGCCAGGTAGATGTCCGGCACCTCGCCGTCCTCGCGCGGGTCGTGCCAGGTGGGCGCGCCCCCGGCGGCCCGCGCCGCGGAACGGGCCCGGGCACCGTCGAAGATCGGGTTCTGCCAGCCGCCGCCGACCAGTTCCTGGGCCTCGGGCGGCAGGGCGTCGGAGTTGCCCCGGGCGTACCGGGAGACGCACTCGACGCCCGCGGAGACGAAGACATCGCCCTCGCCGGCCTTGATGGCGTGGAAGGCCATCCGGGTGGTCTGCAGGGAGGAGGCACAGTACCGGGTGAGTGTCGCGCCGGGGAGGTGGTCCTGTCCCAGCAGGATCGTTACCACGCGGGCCATGTTGAAGCCCTGCTCGCCGCCGGGCAGGCCGCAGCCGAGGTACAGGTCGTCGATCTCGGCGGGGTCGAGCTCGGGCACCTTGGCCAGGGCGGCCCGGATGATCGTGGCGGTCAGATCGTCCGGGCGCAGGTCGCGCAGCGATCCCTTGTGGGCGCGGCCGATCGGCGACCGGGCCGTGGCGACAATCACAGCGTCGGGCATGGCGCCAGGTTACCGCGCGGTAGGCCCCGGGTTCAGGTGGAGTTGGTCACGCCCGCCGCGGCCGCGGCGACGGCCGGGTAGAGCGCGTGCGCCCAGACCCGGTAGCCGTCGGCCGAGGGGTGGTACCCGTCGTGACACAGCGTGCCGCGGTCCGCGCGGAACACCGGGCCGGTGTCCCGGGCCAGGTCGACCGCGACGCCGCCGGCCTCGGTGACGGCGTTCGACTGCGCCCTGGAGACCCGCTGGCCGAGTAGCCCCACGATCTGCCGCAGCGGGGGCGCGACCGCGCGGACCGCACCCAGGTCCGGGCAGGTGCCCACGATCACGGCGACGCCCGCGTCGCGCAGCCGGCGGACCGCCGCCGCGAGGTGCGCGGCGGCCTCGCGGGGCCGGCGCAGTCCGGTCGCGTCGTTCGCGCCGACCAGGATCACCGCGATGTCCGGCCGCTGGCCGAGCAACGCGCGGGCCACCTGGGTGGCGAGATCGACCGAGCGCGAGCCGGCGACGGCGACGCTGGACAGCTCGACCCGCCGGGACGGCTTGCCCTCCCGGGTGAGCATGGCGGCCAGCTGCCCGCCGAGGGTGTCCTGGACGCGGTCGACCCCGACCCCGAGGGCGGCCGAGTCACCGAGCAGTACCAGGCGCAGCGGGGGCGCGCCGGCCGGGCCGATCGACGAGCGGACGGCTAGGCCCAGATCGGGTCGGGCGTACCGGCGGGCGCGGGCGGCGACGGCCTCGGCGGCCAGCAGCGCAGCGCCGCCGACCGTTCCGGCGACCAGCGCGACCGCGGCGGCCTTCGCCACGCGACGAGGGTTCAGTCTCATGCGGCTCTCTCCACAGAGGTGTCCTGTTCCCCGGGGGCGGGAACGGGGTCCATCGGGGAGCGTACGGGGTCGGCCGGCTGAAATTCATGTCGGCGCCGAGGTCCCGACGGCTCGACGACCGCCCGAACGCGGCGCCGGAGCTGGACCCAGCGGCCGGCCGGGCCGCGCTCACGGCCGCCGACCCGGGCGGCGGTGATCTCCGTGCCGGCCTCGCGGACGGCTTCGGCGGCGGCCTGCGGCAGCGCCCGGACACCCTCCCCTCGGGACAGGGCCGCACCGCCGGAGGTGGTCCCGCTGAGCACCGCCACGAGCGAGGGCAGCAGCGCGGCGGCGGCCCGGCCGTAACCCTCGTACGACGGGTGGAAGCGGTCGAAGGCGAACATCCGGTCGGGCGCCGCGGCGAAGACCGGGCCGACCAGGTCACCCAGCGACACCGTCGCGCCGCCCGCCTCCACCACGGCCACCGTCTGCGCCGCCGCCATCTGCCGGCTCCAGCGCCCGGCGAAGTACCGCAACGGCTGCCGGATCGGCCGGATCGTGCCCAGGTCGGGGCAGGTACCGACGACGACCTCGGCACCTGCCGCGCGCAGGGCCCGCACCGCGGCGCTGAGATGGCGTACCGCGACGGTCGGCGAGACGCGGTGCGTGACGTCGTTGGCGCCGACCAGGATCACGGCCGCGTCGGGCCGGATCCGCAGCGTGGCCTCGACCTGCGGGCCGAGCATCGCGGACGTGGCGCCGACAACGGCGAGATTGTGCAGGTGCACGGGCCGCCGCTGGCGCGCCGCGAGACCGGACGCGAGCAAGGCGCCCGGGGTCTGCCGGGGCTTGTGGACGCCGTACCCGGCCGCGGTCGAGTCGCCCAGCAACGCGAGGGTCAGCGGGCGGCTGCCGCGGCCGTTGCTGCCGTACCGGCCGTCGGCGCGCGGTGGCGGCGCCTCGGCCTGCGGGATCGTCCGGCGGACCAGGGTCGCCTCGGCGATCAGGACACCGCTGAGGAAGGCACCCGCGAGCACGACACCGCCGGCGCCATAGGCGGCGGCGAGTGCCACATCGCGAAGAAGTCGGCTGTGTCCAGTCATCAGCGCCCCCCGCGCCAGTCAACTGCCGAGAATTCGAGGCTAGCCGCTCAGCCACTCTTGATCACGGCATGCGTGGGTGATGTCGGGTAATACCCACTTCCGAGCGCAGCATGTTCACATTCACCGGCATAGTTTTCGACCTGGTGGGGCACCATGAGAGCATGGCAACTGCGCGCGCGCCGAAGCTTCGTCGTACCGCCGCCTTTGCGGCGTTGGGACGCGCCCTGACCACCGGAGTCCGCGGCGGCCCGTCCCTCAGCCGCCGCCTCCGGGCGCTTCCTCGCATGATCAGGGCGTCCGCCAAGGGCGAGTACGACGGAGGGGTACGGGTCGCAGCCATGGCCGCCGCGACCGCGTACATCGCCTCGCCGATCGACCTGTTCCCCGAGGGCCTGCTGCTCGTCCTGGGTCTCGCCGATGACGTCGTGATGGCGACCTGGCTCGCCGGCGCGGTGCTCTCCGAGACCGAGCGCTTCCTGGAATGGGAGCAGAGCCGGAAGGCGGTGGTGGACGGCCGGGTGGTGTCGGCCCGCCGCCACCGGTGAGCGGGTACGGGTAATAGCCTGGCCCCGTGCGCTACTACGAAACGGTCGTGGACCTGATCGGCAACACCCCGCTGGTCCGGCTGCGTAACGTGACCGAAGGCATCCAGGCAACCGTGCTGGCCAAGGTCGAATACTTCAACCCGGGCGGCAGCGTCAAGGACCGGATCGCGGTCCGGATGGTCGAGGCCGCCGAGAAGTCGGGCCTCCTGCAGCCCGGCGGGACGATCGTCGAGCCCACCTCCGGCAATACCGGGGTCGGTCTGGCACTGGTCGCGCAGCTTCGCGGGTACCGCTGCGTCTTTGTCTGCCCGGACAAGGTCAGTCAGGACAAACAGGACGTCCTGCGCGCGTACGGCGCAGAGGTCGTGGTCTGCCCGACCGCGGTCGCCCCGGAGGATCCGCGGTCGTACTACAACGTGTCGGACCGGCTGGCCCGCGAGATCCCGGGCGCGTGGAAGCCCAACCAGTACGCGAACCCCGGGAACCCGCTGTCGCACTACGAGACGACCGGTCCAGAGGTGTGGGAGCAGACCGGGGGCCGGGTGACCCACTTCGTCGCCGGCGTCGGCACCGGCGGCACGATCTCCGGGGTCGGCCGGTACCTCAAGGAGGTCTCCGGCGGCCGGGTACGGGTGATCGGCGCCGACCCGGAGGGCTCGGTCTACTCGGGCGGGACCGGGCGACCGTACCTGGTCGAGGGCGTTGGCGAGGACTTCTGGCCGGACACGTACGACCGGACGGTCTGCGACGAGATCATCGAGGTGACCGACCGCGAGTCGTTCGACCTGACCCGGCGGCTGGCCCGCGAGGAGGGCCTGCTCGTGGGCGGCTCGTGCGGCATGGCGGCCGCCGCGGCGCTGCGGGTGGCGGCCGCGGCGGACCCGTCCGACGTCGTCGTGGTCCTGCTGCCGGACGGCGGGCGCGGGTACCTCTCCAAGATCTTCAACGACGACTGGATGGCGCGGTACGGCTTCCTGCGCACCGGCGCCTCCTCGGCGACCACGGCCGATGTGCTCGCCGGCAAGACCGGCGTGACGCCGGAGATGATCCACATCCACCCGACCGAGACCGTGCGCGAGGCCATCGACCTCATGCGCGAGTACGGCGTGTCGCAGCTTCCGGTGCTGAAGGCCGAGCCGCCGGTGGTGACCGGCGAGGTGGCCGGGTCGCTGGCCGAGAAGGACCTCCTCGACGCGCTCTTCACCGGGCAGGCGCACCTGCACGACACGGTCGAGCGGCACATGGGCCCGATGCTGCCGATGATCGGCGGCGGGCAGCCGGTGGCCGAGGCGGTCGCGCTGCTGGAGAAGGCGGACGCGGCGATCGTGCTCGTCGACGGCAAGCCGCGCGGGGTGATCACGCGACAGGACCTGCTGGCCTACCTCGGCGCGGCCTGACGCCTCGGGCGGTCCGCTCAGGTGTTCAGCTCCGCCGGTACCGCGATCACGTCCACGAAGGCTCCGCGGCGGAGCAGGGTGATCGGCAGCCGGGTCCCGATCGCCGGCCCGAGCATCAGCTTCAGCAGCGTCTGGACGTTCTCGACCGGCCGGCCATCGGCCGAGACGATGATGTCGCCGAGGTAGATGCCGGCCACGCCGGCCGGGCTGCCGGGCACGACCTCGGCCACCCGGAGGCCGGAGCGCTGACCGAGCCGCTCCGCGATCGGCGGCGGCAGGGGGACCGGCGCGCCGGCCACGCCGAGCCAGGCGCGGCGGACCCGCCCGGTCGAGAGCAGCTCGGTGATGATCTGGCGGGTGGTCGTGTTGATCGGTACGGCCAGGCCGAGGCCGTACCCGGCGATGGCCGTGTTGACCCCGACCACCCGACCGCTGGAGTCGGCCAGCGCGCCGCCGGAGTTGCCCGGGTTCAGCGCGGCGTCGGTCTGGATCACGTCGTCGATCAGGCGCACGTACCGGCCGTCCCGGGTGGGCAGGGACCGGCCGAGCCCGCTGACCACGCCGGCGGTGACCGAGCCGGCCAGGCCCATCGGGTTGCCGACCGCGACGACGAGCTGGCCGATGCGCAGCCTGTCGGCGTCGCCCAGCTCGGCGGGTACCGCGCCGACCGGCCGGGTACGCAGCACGGCGAGGTCGGAGAGCGAGTCCGCGCCCACCACGTCGAACCGCGACTCGGTGCCGTCGCTGAACGTAGCGGTGCCCCCGCTCGCCCCGGCGACCACGTGCGCGCTGGTCAGCAGAAAACCGTCCTCGGTGAACAGGACGGCGGAACCGGCTCCGCCGCCCCGGGCCGTGCGCACGGCGACCGCGACCACGCTGGGCAGCACCTTGGCCGCCACCGTCGTGACGACCTCGCTGTAGGCGTCCAGGGCCCGCTCCTCATCCGTCTGTGCCATGCCCCTGGCAACGGTGCCCAGCGCGCCATCATGCCCCGTGTCCGCTGACAGCGAACATCAGCTCAGGCAGATGTCCGGCAGCTCGAACCAGCGCAGCTCCTCGAAGTGCGGCGAGACGGTACGGCCGGCGGTGCCGTCGGGTGGCGCCGCGTCATCATCCCGCTTGTCGAAGATCTCCCGCGCCTCCGCCAGGTAGTCCTGCAGCGCCGACTCCGGCGCCCGTTCGTGGTGCGCCGGCCAGCACAACCGGCCCCGCTCGTCGTAGTGCAGCTGGCCGAGTCGCAGTGGCGGCTCGACCAACCCGCCGCGGTGCCGCCAGAGCCCGGTGCGCGGCTCGAACCGGTAGTCCGGCAGCAGCTTCCAGCCCTCGTTCGCCACCAGGTGGACCGCGTCGAGCAGGTACCGGAATACCGCGTCGGAGAGGAAGTAGTTGAAGCTGACCCGGACCCAGCCGGGTTTGATCCCCTCGCAGCCGGCCAGGATCTCCTGCTCGAACTTGTGCGACCGGTCGAGATCGATGCCGAGCAGCCGGTGCCCGTACGGTCCGGCGCACGAACACCCGCCCCGGGACTGGATCCCGAACAGATCGCTGAGCAACGCCACGACGAAGTTGTGGTGCAGGTACCGCCCACCAGGCCGGCGGACCACGAAGGACACGATGGAGAGTCGCTCGGCGGAGAGGTTACCCAGGATCTCCAGAGCCGGGTTCCCGCGCCAGGACTCGATCGCCCGGCGGAGGAAACCCTCCTCCAGAGCGCGGATGACGCTCGGCCCGACCGCCGCCTTGAGCTGGAACACCAGCCCGGCCCGGATCGAGTCCACAATGGCCGGTGTGCCGCCCTCCTCGCGGTGGGCAGGATCGACCACGTAGTGGTGCTCGTACGCGTTGACGTAGTCCACGGTCCCCCCGCCGGGTACGGTCGGCACCCGGTTGCGCAGCAACTCCTTGCGGGCCACGAGGACGCCGGGGGTACCCGGTCCGCCGACGAACTTGTGCGGCGAGATGAAGATGGCGTCCTTGTACGCCGGCCCACACATCTGAATGTCCACATAGGGCGCCGCGGCCGCGAAGTCCCAGAACGCCAGCGCCCCGTGCCGGTGCAGCAGCTCGGTGATGCCGTCCGTGTCGGTGACGATGCCGGTGACGTTCGACGCGGCGGAGAACGAGCCTATGGTCAGCGGGCGGCCGGCGTACCGGCGGAGCTCTTCCTCGAGCCGGTGGATGTCGATGTGGCCGTCGTGGTCCTCCGGGATCACCACGACGTCGGCGATGGACTCGCGCCACGGCAGCTCGTTCGAGTGGTGCTCGTACGGCCCGATGAACACCACCGGCCGCTCCTCGCGCGGGATCCGCTCCACGAGGTGGTAACGGTCGTCCAGCGCGGCCGGGATCCGGATGCCGAGGATGCCGATGAGCTTGTCGATCGCCCCCGTCGAGCCGGATCCGGTGAAGATGACGACGGTCCCGTCGTCGCCACCGACCGCGTCCCGGATGATGCGCCGGGCGTCCTCGCGCAGCCGCGTCGTCTGCAGTCCGGTGCCGGACGATTCGGTGTGCGTGTTGGCGTACCGGGGCAGCACCTCGCTGCGCACGAAGTCCTCGATGAAGCTGAGCGCGCGGCCCGAGGCCGTGTAGTCGGCGTAGGTCACCCGCCGTGGACCGTACGGGCCCCACATGACCTGGTCGTCGCCGATCACGGAGTCGCGGATCTGTTGCAGCAGGGGGTCGGCCATACCGCCATTATGTGACCTCGATCATGGGACCGTGGCGGCGTGCCGCGGTCAACCGCTCGTCTGACAGCTTCGCGGCGCAAATCGCGGGGTCGCACAATCTGTCCGATCGTCCCGAGTGCGCACCAGTTGAACTCTGTGTCGGGGTCGAAATGCCCCGGCGACGGCGCCGAAGGCGTCGTACCAGAGATGTCGCACCCGCGAAGGGGCCGTCGAGCTCCGGGGGGAGGAAGACATTGGTCAGCGTCGACCAGCAAGCGCCGGCAGGTGCACCGGACAACCGGCGGCTCTGTGTCTGGTGCGGCCGCTCCTGGCCATGCCCGCCACGCGGGCCAACGGAACGCGCCGACCAGGCATCCCGCCGTCCGTGGCGGGAGTCCTGGACGGCCCGACACGACCTCAACCGGCTACCCGCCCTGCCCGGCTGGCGCGCCGACCCCGGTGCCGCCGTGGGGCGGAGGTGGATCCCGCGCAACCGCGGGCCCTTCGATTGACAACTGGCCAGCTACGAGCGCGAACCGGACCGACCTGATGAACCGCCATCCCCCGGCTGTGTCGGACCGGTAGCGCTCGCTCCCGCGGAGACGAACGCGGCGCCCCGCCAAACGCCGCACAGTCCCGCGGCTACCCGCCCGCGGCACCGCGTCGGCTCGCCTCCGCCGACCCGTGCGCCTCCGGCCAGGCGCTTGCCCGGGCGGGTACGGAGGGCGAGGGTGCATGACCTACCGGTTCCCCCGCAAACATCGCGGTCATGCACCCTCGTTCTACCGGACGGGCACCCGCGCGGCCCGGGCGGCCGTCAGGTGGCCGTAGCGTAGGTCGCCCGGTGACGCGGCGCCCGTCGTGGTCCAGCCAGCCGGCGCGCTGCAGCTCACCGATCGCCGGACCGTGGATGTGGTACGCGCTGAAGTGGACATCCCCGTGTGGTCAGCCGTCGGCCGGCTGCTCGGAGCCCTGCTGTGCGTCACCGGCCGCTCGAGGGCGCGTCGCGCCGCCGACTGCAGGATGCCCGCCGTGTCCAGGTCGATCTCACCGGCCAGGCCGAGTGTGGTGGTGTCACCGTGCACGGCAGTGTCGATCCTGAGCGCGGGCCGTTCCACGGCACACAGGCTAACGCGTGGGCTTCTCCGCGGCGGCCAGATGCCGGCGGACGCTGGCGACGAGGGCGTCCGGATCATCGGCGTAGAAGCGAACCTCGCCGATGGTCTCGGCGCCCTTCGGCAGGGTGACCGTGGTGGGGTCGTGCAGCGTGACGTCCACATTGGTCTGCTTCATGACGCCGATCTGCAGGACCGGGCCGTCGCCGTCCCGGTCGATCTGCACGGTCCGGCCGGGCAGGTCCCGGCCCCGCTTGCGGACCGTCGCGACGGCCTCCCACGGGAGCATGACATCCACCGACAGGCTGTGCCGGATGCGCAGGCCCTCGTCGCTGACGACGTGCGGCCGGACCCGCACACCCGCCAGCAACCCCACCATCCACACCAGCCCGTAGACGCCGAGCGACGTCGCGATGAGCTGGACGGTCCGCCACGGCAGGAGCATGTGGACGATCGGCACCTCGATCGCCGAGACCGCGATGAACGCGATCAGGATCGGGGTCATCAGCCCGGCGTACCCGTACGCCGTGGCGCCCGGACCGGAGACCATCGGCCGCCGGACGATCCAGCGGAACAGGCTGAGCCACAGCCGCAGCTCGTACCGGACCAGCTTGCGCAGGATGGCGATCACGTCTCCTCCTCGGTGCCGGTCGGGGTGCCGGCTGGAGCTCCACCCAAGCCCGCCTGTCGGAGCCGGGCCAGAACGTCGTCCAGGCCGGCGAGGAGGCCGTCGAAGCGGTCGTCGGGCATGCCGTCGAAGAGCAGTCCGGTGAACTCGTCCTGGGCGTGCTGGAGGGCCTGTGCCGTCGCCGCGCCGTGCTCGGTGAACGTGACGAGCGTGGCCCGGCGATCCGTCGGGTGCGGCTGCCGGGTCACGAACCCGGTGCCGGCGAGCCCGTCGATCAGCCCGGTCACGGTCCGGGCGGTCACCTGGAGCGCGTCGGCGAGCTCCCGCTGGGTGAGGGGACCGCGGTGGTGCAGCTGCCACAGCACGGCCGCGCGCGACGTGGTCAGGCCGTCCCGGGCCAGGCTGCGCGTCATGTCGTCGTTGAGCAGCACGACGAGCTCGAGCAACCGGTCCAGCGCCTCGGCATATCTCTCCGCCCTCTTCATTGTGTGCCATCCTCATGATGAATAGGGCTCACCATATCAGGTCGAATCTGGCATCGCCTGCCACGTTGTGTAAGCATGAGTGCCGGTCGATGTCTCAACGCCGAAGGTGAGGCGGTCTCCATGGCGACCCGTGAGATCCAGCGGCCCACGCCGTCCGGTGAGGTCCCGCGGGTCGTTCGCGACGCGAGTCCCGGCGAGGACGCGGTCACCGCGCTCCTCAGCGCGTGCCTGGTCGGAGGCGCCCTGACCGACGCCTGGGCGCACACCAACATCATCGATGAGCTGGAGAGCTTCTTCACGCCGTGGCACGCCCTGTTCTACAGCGGGTTCGCGGCCACCGCCGGCTGGATCTTCTTCCTCGCGTACCGGCGGCGGGGTGGATCGCCGACCTGGTGGCGGGACTGCTGGCCGGCCGGGTACGGGCTGGGTGCCCTCGGCGTCCTGGTGTTCCTCTTCGCCGGCGTTGGCGACATGGTGTGGCACTCGATCTTCGGCATCGAGAACGGGCTGGACGCCGGGCTCAGCCCGACCCACCTGCTGATCGTCACCGCCGGAACCCTGATGGTCACCAGCCCGATGCGCTCGTGGTGGGCCCGCGGCTCCGACCGCCGGTGGGCGCCGAGCGGGGTCGCGTCGCTGGCGCTCGGTACGGTCTTCGCCACCACGCTGCTGGGCCACCTGCTGGCGCTGATGTCGGTGGAGGCGACCCGTCCGTACGACCACGTCTACCTCTCGCCCAGCCACCAGGAGGTCTCCTTCGGCCTGGGGAAGTACCTCATCAGCACGGTGATCCTGCTGGTACCGGTGCTGCTGGCCCACCGGCGGCGGGCGGCCTTCGGTACCGCCACCGCGGTGGTCGGCAGTGTCTCGCTGTTCGTCCTCGTGATGCACGAGTTCCCGATGCCACAGGCGGTCGCCGCGGCGGCCGCGACCGCGGCCGCGGTCCTCGTGGACCTGCTCGTGGTGCGCCTCGACGCGGTCCGCGGCCCCGAGGCACGGCTGCGCCTGCCGATCGCCGGCGCGCTCTTCGCCGCCCTGGTCTGGTCGGGACAGCTGATCGGGCTGCAGGTCGCCGAGGGGATTGGCTGGACGGTCGAGCTGTGGACCGGCACGATCGTGCTCTCCGCCGTGCTGGGCGCGCTGCTCGGCGGGCTCGCGAGCCGGCCGTACCCATACCTGGCTAGCCCGGAGGTGGCTAGCCCGGAGGTGGCTAGCCCGGAGGTGGCTAGCCCGGAGGTGGCTCGCCCGGAGGTGCGCTCGGCCAGGTGACCACGAGCCGGGTGTGCCGCTTCTGGATCACCGTGGCGTCGGCTGCCGCAGCGGCCGGTGCGCCCCGGTCGGGATGGGCCACGATGCGCAGGCCGGTGGCGTCCGGCCGGCCCGCGGCGCCCCATGCCCGGATGTGGTCGGCGAGTTCGCCGGCGAGCCGCGGGCCGGCCGGCCCGTGCCCGGCGGCCACCAGGTCTCCGCCCGGCGCCCGGGTGAGCACCGCGACGCCACGGTCGGCCACGATCGCCGCGGTGATCCGCATGGTCTGTACCTGGAGGACCGCGGCCGGCAGCCGCGCCGGCTCGGCCGAGGTGGACTCGGAGAGCTGGCACACACGTGGCTCGCGGACCCCCAACCACAGGGGTAGGCCGTCGAAGATCCTGGCCGCGCTCGCCACCACCCCGGTGGTCACCTCGACGGCCGGCCCGGCCAACAGCGCCGCCACCGCGTGCGGGTCGAGGTCACGGTCATCCGGGACCTGGAGCACCAGCCTGGTCCCCTCGTCCAGGACGTACACCTGCTCCGGTCCGGCCAGCGTGCCGCGCATCCGCATGAAGCCGCACGGTTCGACCGACCGGCTCACCCAGCACCCGCCGTCCCGCTCGAAGGCCACCGAGCACTGCGCGCCGCGCAGATCCAGCGGTACCACGATCCGGCCGGCCGGGGCGAGCTGGTCCAACCAGGACGGTGCCAGCTCCCACACCCCGACGGTGGCGATGATGCGGTCATAGGGCGCCCGCGCCGGGTAGCCGTCGGCGCCGTCGGCGCAGACCACGGTCACGTCCGGGTACCCCGCCGTGGCCAGCGCGGTACGGGCCCGGTCGACCACATCCTGGTCGATATCCACGCTGACCACCTCGCCGTGCGCGCCGACCAGGTGGGCGAGGAGCGCGGCGTTGTAGCCGGTACCGGCGCCGATCTCGAGCACCCGGTGGCCGGGCTGGGCGGCGAGCTGGTCCAGCATGATCGCCATGATCGTCGGCTGGGACGACGAGCTGATCGGCAGGCCGGCCGGGTCCTGCTTGGTCACGATCGCGTCGTCGACGTAGGCCTCCTCGACCGGCACCTCGGGCACGAAGACATGCCGCGGCACGGTGCGCAGGGCGTCGGCGACCGGCTCGGTGAGCGCGCCACCGCGGGCGCGGACCTCGGTGAGCAGCGCCGCGCGGAGCGCCTCGGGATCCGTCGTCACAGGGCACCGTCTCCGTCGTGGTCAGCGGTCGATGGCGGAACTGAAGTCATGCAAGAGCGGTTACCGTCGCCAGACGACAGTAACCGCTCTTGATCCGGTGAGGTGGAGGTCAGCTCTCGGTGCGGGCCACGCCGATGGGGCAGGAGAGCCCGTTGGGGCCGTGGTTGCAGTAGCCGTTCGGGTTCTTCGCGTCGGACAGGTACTGCTGGTGGTAGTCCTCGGCGTAGTAGAACTCGCCCAGCTCGCGGATCTCGGTGGTGATCTCGCCGAAGCCGGCCGCACCGACCACCGGCGCGAACGCCGCCCGGGACGCCTCCGCGGTGGCCAGCTGCTCCGAGGTCGTGGTGTAGATGCCCGAGCGGTACTGGGTACCGACGTCGTTGCCCTGCCGCATGCCCTGGGTGGGGTCGTGGTTCTCCCAGAACGTCTTCAGCAGCGTCTCGTAGGAGACCACCGCCGGGTCGTAGACCACCTGGACCACCTCGGCGTGGCCGGTCCGACCGCTGCAGACCTCCTCGTACGTCGGGTTCGGCGTGATGCCGCCCGCATACCCGGCCGCGGTGGAGTGCACCCCGGGCAGCCGCCAGAACAGCCGCTCGGCGCCCCAGAAGCAGCCCATTCCGAAGACCGCGACCTCGAGGTTCGGGGCCCACGGTCCGCGCAGCGGCGTGCCGAGCACGGTGTGGGTGGACGAGACGGGCATCACCATCGACCGGCCGGGCAGGGCCTGGTCGCGGGTGGGCAGATCAAGCTTCGTAGACCGCAGGAACACGGATCAGCTCCTTTCCTAGCGACCTAGTCAACACGCCTGCCCGGGCCGGGCATTCCAGCCCGGATCCGGTCGGCGTAGCCGGCCGCCTCCTCGTCGGAGGCGTACTTCGTCCGGGGCCAGAAGAAACCCCGAAGACCATCACCCTTGGTCCGGGGTACGACGTGCACGTGCAGGTGCGGCACGCTCTGGCTGACCCGGTTGTTCGTCGCGACGAAGCTGCCGCCGGCACCCAACGCCCGCTCGACCGCGCCGGTGACCTGCTGGACCAGCGCGAAGAAGCCGGGCAGCAGTGAAGCGGGCAAATCGCCCAGCACCTCGATGTGGTCCCGGGGCACCACCAGCGTGTGCCCCTTGAACACCGGCCGGACGTCCAGGAACGCGACGCCGTCGTCCGAGGAGTGCACGGAGAAGGCGGGCACCGAGCCCGCCACGATCCCGCAGAACAGACAGTCCGCCATGTGGCACTAGCTTGCCACAGGCGCCCGGAGCTCCGGTCGGCGCGAAATCCGCGGGCCGGGCCGGGACTAGGGTAGAGACCCATGACCTACGGCTTCGACACGCTCGCCATCCACGCCGGGCAGGAGCCCGACCCGCGCACCGGCGCGGTCGTGCCTCCCATCTTCCAGACCTCCACGTACGCGCAGGACGCCGTCGGCGAGCCGAGGCTCGGTTACGAGTACAGCCGCACGGCCAACCCGACCCGGGACGCCCTGCAGGAGTGCCTGGCCGCGCTGGAGGGTGGGCGCACCGCCCTGGCGTTCGCCTCCGGGCTCGCCGCCGAGGACACCCTGATCCGCGCCGTCTGCCGGCCGGGCGACCACGTGGTGATCCCGGACGACGCGTACGGCGGCACGTACCGGCTCTTCGCCAAGGTGGCCGAGCACTGGGGTCTACAGTGGACCGCCGCGCAGGTCTCCGATCCGGACTCGGTCCGGGCCGCGATGACCGGGCGGACGAAGCTGGTCTGGGTCGAGACGCCGACCAACCCGCTGCTCGGGATCGCGGATCTGGGCGCGCTGGCCGGACTGGCGCGCGACGGTGGTGCGCTGCTGGCGGTGGACAACACGTTCGCGTCGCCGTACCTGCAGACGCCGCTGGCCTTCGGGGCCGACGTGGTGATCCACTCGACGACCAAGTACATCGGCGGACACTCCGATGTGGTCGGTGGTGCGCTGGTGGTCGACGATCCGGACCTGGCCGCCACGCTGGCCTTCCACCAGAACGCGATGGGCGCCGTCAACGGGCCGTTCGACGCGTGGCTCACGCTGCGCGGGATCAGGACGCTCGGGGTACGGATGGATCGCCACTGCGACAACGCCGAGCGGATCGTGGAGTTCCTGACCCGGCACCCGGCCGTCCACAGTGTCCTCTACCCGGGACTGCCCGAGCACCCGGGCCATGACGTGGCGGCCAAGCAGATGCGCCGGTTCGGCGGCATGGTGAGCTTCCGGGCGGCCGGCGGCGAACCACACGCGATCGACATCTGCAACCGCGCCGCGCTGTTCGTCCTCGGCGAGTCGCTGGGCGGGGTGGAGTCCCTGATAGAGCACCCTGGCCGGATGACGCACGCGAGCGCGGCCGGCTCCCCGCTTGAAGTTCCGGCCGATCTTGTGCGACTGTCTGTCGGCATCGAGACAGTGGACGATCTCCTGGCCGATCTGGACCAGGCACTGACTCGTTAGCGCGCCTCAGGAGGTGGCTCATGTCGAAGACCTGGGTCGGCGCGACCGCGAAGCAGATGGCGCGGGCGGTACGCCGCGGCGACGCGTCCGCGACCGAGGTGGTCGCCGACCACCTGGACCACATCGCGGCCGCCGAGTCCTCCGTCAGCGCCTTCCGCGTCGTCCGGGCCGGTGAGGCCATCGCGGAGGCGGAGAAGGTCGACGAGGAGCCGGACCTGGGCAACCTGCCGCTGGCCGGCGTGCCGATCGTGGTCAAGGAGAACACCGAGGTCGCCGGGTTGCCGACGTGGCACGGATCGGCGGCGGCCCGGCAGCCGGTGGCCGCGGCCGACCACGAGGTGGTCCGGCGGCTCCGCGGCGCGGGTGCGGTCATTGTCGGGGTGACCCGCATGCCCGAGCTGGGCGTCTGGGGGACGACCGACGACGGGACCGCGGTGACCCGCAACCCGTGGCACAGCGACCGGACGCCGGGCGGGTCCAGCGGCGGATCCGCGGCCGCGGTGGCGGCCGGGCTGGTGCCGATCGCACACGGCAACGACGGGCTCGGCTCGATCCGGATCCCGGCCGCGTGCTGCGGGCTCGTCGGCCTCAAGCCGGGCCGGGGTGTGGTACCCGGGCACCCCTCCGGTGACCACTGGTTCGGTCTCACCGAGCACGGGATCCTGGCCACCAACGTGGCCGACGCGGCGGTGGGTTTCGCGGTCCTCGCCGGCCGCACCCCCGAGAAGCTCACCGAGCCGTCCCGGCTGCGGCTGGCCGTCTCGGTGCGCTCGCCGCTGGCCGCCGCACCCGCGGACAAGCCGAACCGCGAGGCGGTGGCGACCGCGTCCCGGCTGCTGGTCGTGTGTGGACACGACGCGGTCAAGGCCGATCCCGCGTACCCGGTCTCGCTGGGCATGCGCGGGATGGCGACCTGGTTCGCCGGCGTGTACCAGGACGCGAGCGCGCTCGGCATCGACGTGGCCACCCTCCAGCCGCGGACCCGCCGGCACATCGCGCTCGGCGGGTGGGCCATGCGGCGCGGGTACGTGCGGGAGGCCGATCGGGCGGAGTTCCGCCGCCGGTGCGAGGCGTTCTTCGCGGACGGCTCGTTCGACGTACTCGTGATGCCGGCGCTGGCGAGGGCGCCGCTGCCGGCCGTACCGTGGTCGGCCCGGTCCTGGCGGGCGAACGTGACGTCCAACGCCCGTTGTGCGCCGTTCGCCGCTCCATGGAACATCGCCGGGTTCCCCGCGCTGGTGGTCCCGGTGGGGGTCCGGCCGGACGGGTTGCCGCTGGCCGTCCAACTGGTCGGCCCGCCAGGCGCGGAACTGGTCCTGCTGGCCGTCGCCGGGCAGCTCGAGATGGCCAACCCGTGGCGGCGGCACGCTCCCGGGTGGCCCCGGACCGAATCCGTTGGGACCATCGAGTCATGACCGTGCCAGCCACGTGGTCGTGCCGGCGTCCAGCTACCACCGGGAGCCCGGCATGACCGACCTGGTGACCCTGGCCGACGTGGAAGCGGCCCGCGAACTGCTCTCCGGCGTCATCCGGGTCACGCCGCTCGAACCGTCCCGGCCGCTCAGCGCCAAGCTCGACGGGCCGGTCTGGCTCAAATGCGAGAACATCCAGCGGGCCGGCTCATTCAAGATCCGCGGAGCGTACGTCCGGATCGCCCGCCTGACGCCGCAGGAGCGGGCCCGCGGCGTGGTGGCGGCCAGCGCCGGCAACCACGCCCAGGGCGTGGCGCTCGCCGCGCGGCTGCTCGGCGCGGAGGCCACGGTGTTCATGCCGGTGGGCGCGCCGCTGCCGAAACTCGCCGCCACGAAGGGGTACGGGGCCAGGGTCGAGCTGACCGGGTCCACAGTGGACGAGTCGCTGGTGGCCGCGGAGGACTTCGCGGAGCGTACCGGCGCGATCTTCATCCACCCGTTCGATCACCGGGACGTCATCGCCGGGCAGGGCACGGTCGGGCTGGAGATCCTGGAGCAGTGTCCCGAGGTCCAGACCATCATCACGGGCGTCGGTGGCGGCGGGCTCATCTCCGGCATCGCGGTGGCGATCAAGGCGGTACGGCCCGAGGTCCGGGTGGTCGGCGTGCAGTCGGCCGGCGCGGCCGCCTACCCGCCGTCACTGAAGGCCGGCAAGCCGGTCCGGCTGCCGTCGCACGCGACGATCGCCGACGGGATCGCGGTCGGGTGCCCCGGCGACCTGACCTTCGCCCACGTCAGCAAGCTCGTCGACGACGTGGTGACGGTGACCGACGAGGACATCTCCCGGGCCCTGCTGCTGCTCCTGGAGCGCGGCAAGCTGGTCGTCGAACCGGCCGGGGCGGTGGGCGTGGCGGCGCTGCTCTCCGGAGCGGTGCGGCCCGAGGCACCGGCGGTCGCCGTGCTCTCCGGCGGCAACATCGACCCGTTGCTGCTGTTGCGGGTCATCGAGCACGGGCTGGCGGCGGCCGGGCGGTACCTGGGTTTCACGATCCGGTGCGGCGACCGGCCGGGTCAGCTCGCGGGACTGCTCGCGCTCATCGCCGAGCACGGCGCGAACGTGGTGGACGTGGAGCACCAGCGGCACGACCCGCGGCTGCGTCTCGGCGAGGTCGAGGTCGAGCTGTCCGTGGAGACGCGCGGCGCGGAGCATTCCGACCGGCTGGTCTCCGCGCTGCGGGCGGCGGGCTACTCGGTGTCCTTCACCTGATGCCACCGTGGCCCGGCCCGCCGACGGCGGGCCGGGCCACGTCGGGTGGTGTGTTACTTGGCCTCGAGCCGGTTCTGGTTGGCGCGTGCGGCCCGCGCGGCCTGGGCGCCGCGCATCTTCTCCGCGGCGGCCCGGATGCTCGACGGCACCGCCGCACCCGTGGTGTTGAAGTCGATGAACGGGTCGGCCATGATGAAGCCCACCACGTCGATGATCACTCCGGCGGGTACGGTCACCAGCAGCGAGAGCTGCGGGTCGACCGCCGTCCCGCCGACCTCCGACTGGACGAAGTTGGAGATCGGGAACGTCGGGGTGAAGTTCACCGAGGAGTGGCCGGGGTAATCACCTGCGCCCCAGACCGCGATGAACCCGTTGCGGGTGGCCCTGTCGATGGTCACGGTGCACTGCACCGCATAGGCGAAGTTGATCAGGTCGCCGAGGTGGACGCGACCGTTGGCGCCCTGGACCCGGCCCGAGCTGTCGGGCACCATCCCGGTCAGGCGGTCCCGGTTGTTGGGATCGCGGGTGTCGAGGATCCGCAACGGTGTGATCGGGATGGTCATCGTCGCCCAGGTGGGCGAGTAGAGCAGCAACGAATACTTCGGCTGGGCCGCGTCCGGCTGGCCCACCGTGACGATGTCGCCGAACACGTCGACGAAGACACTGCCGGGCGGGGCCTGCCCGGCGAACGGCGTGTTGATGCCGACCGGCGTGGCGGTCAGTACTGGTCCGTTGGTGTTCTCGAGGAGGAGCGCCGCCCCATCCGCTGCCGGCGGGTTACGAACAATGCCCGTCGCGAGGTCGGCGTCGTTGACCTGGCCGTAGATCACTGGGTCGCCCCTGTCGGCCGAGGCCGGCGTGGCGGCCACCGCGCCCGCCACGCTCGCGCCGGCGACTCCCGCCACCACGGCGCCGGCACCACGCAGTAGCCGACGACGGCCGAGCTGGTCCTGCTCTTGCTCGT